>OKVF01000004.1_pt1 | contig 296059 bp, 204 predicted proteins | sample 1604831 | NCBI WGS metagenome assembly OKVF01 (sample SAMN01760980, study PRJEB22395) | human gut metagenome
TTTGTCCGATGGGGCAACACATGAACCGCATAGGAACCAGACGTGACAAAACAGCGAGCGGATACATCACCGAAAGTGCCCGGTATAGAGCACAAAGATGCGAAGGTTGTCCTTTGCGTGGAAGTTGTTTTAAAGCACAGGGGAACCGTATTATAGAAGTCAACCACCGGTTAAACCAATATAAACGGCAGGCACGGGAAAGGTTAGTTTCAAAAGAAGGAGTCAGGCATAGGGGCAGGCGGTGTATAGAACCGGAAGCTGTTTTCGGACAAATGAAATACAACATGGCATACAGGAGGTTCCGGCATGTGGGAGAAGACAAGGTGAAAATGGACTTTGCCTTCTTTGCCATAGCTTTTAATATCAAAAAGATGTGTGCAAAACTGAGAAAAGCAGGAAAGGAGCTCATTACACTTGCTAAATCTATATTTATTGGACTATTTATAACCCGATACAACGGGAAGATAGCAACTTGTTACCAAATGAATGAGAAAAAAGCGGCGTAGACAAAAGAAAAGATAACAGGACTATAAATTATAGAAAAAGGTTGTGCCAACGTTTTGACACAACCTCATCCCAATTTAGAAACGACTGATTACCTTAAATTATTCTACCTTTACTATCCGAATATCAAATAGTCCTCCTACCGTATTATTTTTCTTTGCATGTAACTTCACCGTCACGGTTTTCTTTCCGGAAAGCAATTCTTTGGGAAGCGATACTACTTCATAATAGAATAAATCCGGAATGTCTTTAGGTTGGCAACGATCTATTGTAGCAATCTGCTTTCCATCTACCAATACATCAAATACCCTTGCACCTTCATCCGTATTGATGAACTGCATGTAGAGACTTTGAGGTACATCCGGCAACACCGCCATCTGGTACATAAAGTAACCGCCATTGGAAGCATGCCTCCATGAACGACCATATGCTTCACCCCAATCCATATTCACACCCGCCAGTTTATGATCGCTCTCCGAAAGTGGCGACTGAATCAGTACATGGTCTACCGTATTCGCTTGCAACATCTCATTTTCCTGAATAGTCTTCTTTTCCTGTTCATAAACAGCCTGATAATCTTTCATCTGTTTATAAAGCGGGAAATAGATGGCATAGCGGTTGAAATGAATTCTATTGAAAGGAATCAACTCAAAAGTAGTGGAAGCTACCTCCGATGAACATTCAAACACTAATTCCTTATCCGATTTTCTGGAAACTGCTTTCTTTATTTTATCTAAAGAACCTATTAACGCAGGAGCTGTCAGCATTGGAATTTCTAAAGTGGCAACCGTTCTTTTCGGGAATCTGAAACTATAGGCTTCTTCCAGTCCATTATTGTCGACTTTTGCTGCCAGGACTATGGGACCATAGAGAAATGCAGCATATTTATCACTGCCTTTCAGATATTCTACTGTAACTTGGGGAGTTAATTCCACCTCTACTTTGTCTCCATTGCTCCACGAGCGGTCCAACTGTACATAACCTTCAGTATTCGGAGCTAACTGCATCTTCTTGCCATTCACCCATACGGTCATCTTCTTCGCAATCGACCAATGAGGCTTGCGGATATTCAAAGTGAAATGAACGCCAGCAGCCGTATTGATTACAAAACCCACCTTATTATTATCAGGGAAGTCCGTGTTCTGTACCAGTTTCACACCTTTATCTTTCCAGTTCAGCTCGGAAGGCATAAAGAGGTTGACATACAACTCGGAACCTTGATGCGCATATATCATCTTTCCAAACTTTGCAGGAGCCTCCATACCTGTACCGGTACAGCACCAGAAACTATGATGCTGGGTTCCATATATCCGGTAATGTGCCGGACGCATAGAAGTATAGTAAGTACACATTCCTTCATGAGGATCATAATTAGCCAGGATATGATTATACAATACCCGTTCGTAATAATCCACCATCTTCATTCTTCCGTAATCCTGATACAAGGTTTCCGTCAGCCTCATCATATTCACGGAATTACAAGACTCCGGTCCTCCGTCACTTGGCACTCTCTTTTCAAACTGATCTACCGGGAAGAAGTGCTCTCCCGTACTGTTTCCACCAATCACCCAGGTATGCTTGTCTACCACAGTTTCCCAGAAAAACTGTGCCGCCCGGGTATACTTATCTTCCTGGGTATAGTTGTATACCTTCTCGAAACCCGTGAACTTGGGAATTTGCGTATTGGCATGCCAACCGTTCAATACATCCCGTTCCTCGGCTGCGGGAATAAGCATGTCTTCATCATTCAGAAGTTTAGCCCATTTCAGATACTTCTCATCGCCTGTAATCTCGTATACAGTGATATACGACTCATTGATAGAACCATGTTCACATACCAGTAACTCCTGAATCTGTTCATAACTCAGTTTATCCAGAACCTGATATCCAAACCAGTCAGCCATCTTCACCAGTACATCTTTTGCTTGAGGGAGATCACAACTCAGATAGGCATTATACAACCCTAACATGATTTTATTCATGATGTATACAGGTTCCCATACCCCGTTGATTGTCGGATTGTTGGTAGTGAACTTTCCACTCACTACTTCTTCAAAGATGCGTCGCCCGTTGATAGTTGCCAACAGATAGCCATCTCCCTGGGCATCCTGACACTCTTTCAGTCCGCGAACCATCTTTTCAATCTTTCTCTTCAGTGCCTCATCTCCCGTAGCTTCATACATCATTGACATGGAAGACAACGAGAAGCCCATAATATGCCCGGCCAGAGGGCCACCACCCCAGACATCTTCGGACTCCCAGAAAGGATAAGCAGGTGCATCAGGAGCAAGACCTGCCTCCCGCCGGAACCAGGATAACAGACGTTCCGGCTCCAATGATAGTAGATAAGCATGATCCAGTTCCTGAATATCTTTAAACTGACTATCGCCAAGTCTCACGTCCGTAAGCGGAAACAAAGTCCGTTGTGTGGGTTGCACAGGGTTCACCACTATTTTAGTATCTGCAGCTTCGGCAGTTGTGTAGGCACTTAGCAAAGTACCTACCAGCAAACAAGTTATATATTTCATCCGTTCTGTTTTATGTATAAAATTTACCAACCATGATTCTGAATCAGGTTCTTATTCTTATCGATCTCAGTCTGTGGAATCGGGAACAGGTAATGCTTATCCTCAAATACACGTTTCATCAGTTTCGAGCGTTTGTAAAATACGGATAAACCCACTTGCTTCGACTCGGAAGGAACATTCAGATTCAATCCTGATTGCTGTGCAGCCTTTTCCAATTCTTGTATAACAGGAAGTGAATTCATGCCCGTAACATTCGCACCATCCACCTTTTTAGCTATCATCCAGCGACGTACATCATAGAAACGATGGTTCTCATAGAATAACTCTACCCGACGTTCGTTTCTGATTCTCTTACGCATTCCCACCTGGGTTTTATCCTCTTCAGTGATGGGAAGTGAAGGCATACCTACCCTGTTTCTCACTGCATTGATAGCACTATATACTTTGTCATCCGGTCTATCCAAGTATTCATTCCAAGCTTCGGCACAATTCAAATATTGTTCAGCCAAACGGAACAATGGATAATGATGGCTTGTACGCCATGACATTTTCAAATTAATATTAGGATCCATCCATTTACGAATACCATATCCTGTTTCACAACTCTTTCCTACCAGCTTCTTATTCCCCTCAAAGAAGTCATCACTATTATTCAGCCAATAAGCATAGTATAGCGGACGATTGACAAATTCCGACTTCCAATAAGTTCCCTGGAATAATATGGAGGCATAAAAACGCGGATCACGATCCTTATACATATTAGATATATTCTCAACATGTTTCATCGTTTTTCCGTCATGCAATTCACCTGACCAGAAACCTGTTTCCGTATATCCGGACTCCGGATTTATCTGAGGATTACCATTTGCATCATAAATCACACAACCATCGTCATCCATCTTGAAAGGGAAATAACCGTCTTTGGTTTCATATGCATCCACCATCTCCTGCAAAACAGAGAACTTACCATAACCACCGTAATCACCGGCATTGGAGGTACATTCCTGATCAATCGTCATATCCGTACCCAGCAATCCCGGAAGAATGATTTCCTTGGAATGCGTGTTATCATAGAAGAGTTTCGCATAATTATCCACCGGATTGGAAGGATTGGGCTGTTCAAGAATGATACCTGCACGAGCACTCCAATCTATTACAGCTTGTGCTGCTTCCGCTGCTCTTTTCCATAACTCTTTATCGTATCCCTGAGGGAATAACTGCGTACCATCAGGATTTATCTGGTCAGCATACATCTTGTTACCATTGTACAAAGGACTTGCCATATACAGCAAGGTACGGGCTTTCAGTGCCAGACAGGCCCCCTTAGTAATTCGTCCCAATTCTTGGGTAGAATAGGAATCAGGCAATCCGGCTGCAGCAATATCCAATTCAGAACAGATATAATCGACTACTTCAGTCACAGAAGCTCTCGGCAACATCGTATTCTCCACATTAGAAATGTCCACCAACTCCTTTGGCAAAGGAATAGCACCGTACTGACGGAAAAGATCGAAAAAGAAATAGGCTCTGAAGAAACGGGCTTCCTCCTTATACTGCTTCACACGATCCGAATAATATGCTATTTGTGTAGCTTTCAATTCTACTTTATCTATATTGTCAATGAAAACAGTGGCACGACGAACGAAATTGTACATAAACTTCCATTCACCCAGCGGGTTATTCGAAGCGCCCCATGCCCCGCTGTTATACAACAGTCTGGAAGCCGGAGTTTCCCAATGATCATACATCTCATCGGTACAAGCACCCAGCTCACTCTTGAATCCGTCACGCCTCAAGCTCCCATGGTCCCAATATAAGCTCCAGTAAATACGTCCCAAGGCCAGTTCCGCAGTTTTGATATCACTGAAGATTTCTTCTTCAGAGGAAACTTCTGTCGGTGCAATATCCAGATAGTCACAAGACGTTGTCAGCATGACAGAACATATAAATAATAGTATAAATTTTATCTTTTTCATATCTGTATTTCTTTAAAAGGTCAAGTTTACTCCGATATTATATATTTTCTGTTGAGGGTAGTTACCCGAGTTATGAGGCATTTCCGGATCGAAGACTTTAATCTTATCCCAAGTGATCAGATTTTCTCCTGTCAGATAGAAGCGGCAGCCTGCCATTCCCATCCGTTTGCAAACAGCTTCTGGCAACGAATAACCGATCTCAAGATTCTTCAGACGGAGGTAGTCGGAGGAACGCGTCCAGTAGGAACTTGCCTGATAATTGTTTGGATTAGAGTCAGATGTCATACGAGGATAGTCTACCTTTGCATTCTGCGCCGGAGTATTGTCCTTCGACCAGTAATTACCTTTCACATCGGCAAGGACATTGGAGAAGCGAGCAAAGGGCCAAACCAGATCACCGGAATACCAGATATATGCTCCGGCAGCTCCCTGGAACAGTACACTCAGGTCAAAGCCTTTATAACTACCGCCCAATGAAAGACCGAATATCTTATCAGGTTTATCGATACGTCCCAAAAAGCCCTCATCTTCCGCATCAATCACATTGTCATTATTCAAGTCCTTATATTTGATATCACCGGGCTGCACATCACCATACATTTGTTTCGGACTGTTAGCAATATCTTCTTCCGATTCAAACAAACCGATAGCTGTCAGTCCCCACATCTCACCAATCCGACGTCCTTCGTTTTCACGCCACTCACGGCCCACATAGTCAGGTTCGGTCATATCAATGATCTTATTGCGTGCATAAGAGAAATTGGCTACAGCAAAGATGCTGGCATTACGGAAAGCCTTACGATATTCCAATTCTAATTCAAAACCTTTATTATCTACAATACCTGCATTGATAAGCGGAAGGGACTCCACACCCGAGAGGTCGGGAATAGTCAAAGGAGTAGTGAGAATATTCGTACGGTGTTCGAAGAAGATGTCACCGGTGAAACGCAACTGATTATTGAACAAAGCTATATCCAAACCGACATCTATCTTCCGGGCACGTTCCCACGTTACATTCGGATTTCCGGTAGTGGCTTCCTGGGCACCTCCCAGATACCAACCATCGCGCACATAACCAAAGTTATAACCATACATATTCGGGTTCCAAGTCGTCATATACATAAAGCGGCTACCACCAATCTGATCATTTCCCACTTCACCGAAAGAAGCCCTTAACTTTAACATATCGAGCCAAGATACATTATTCTTTATAAAGTTCTCTTCTGAAATTAACCAGCTACCGGACACGGCAGGGAAGAAACCAAAACGCTTACCTTTCGGGAAGTTCTCGGAACCGTTATATCCCGCATTAAATTCAAAATAATACTTCTTGTCCAAATTATATGTAACACGCCCTACCAGACCTTGTCGGCGATAAGGCAAACCAGCCACCGCATTCTGAGTACCTCCACCCACACTCGGTGTATTTTGTTGTTGGTTATACAATGCCAGTAAACCTACCTGATGCCGTCCAAATTGTCTGTCATAATTCAAAGAGGCTTCTACTACGGCTGTTCTCCAACCATTGGCAATCACATCATAACCTAATGTCGTATTACCATCTCCTACGGAAGAATAAGTTCCTTTGGATAGATCCGTTTCATTTTCATCAATTGAGAATGTATAAGACTTATAAGAACGATGTCTGTTCACATTTCGCCAATTACTATTATCAAAACTTATACGTCCTTTGGCAGTCAAACCTTTCACCAGTCCCGACATATCCCAAGATAATCCCACCGTAGCATTCAACGTTGTGGTATGGTGTGCCCCATAACCGGTCTGCGTAAGAAGAGCATACGGATTAGCATTTTTACCTGCAATTTCACCGATGGATCCATCCGGATTAAGCATAGGATACCACCAGGAAGGAGTTTGTTGTATAGCTTTGAAGATAGTTCCTGCCGCCTGACCGGGGAAGTTGTTATCTTGGATAATTCCTCCAAGATTCAGTTCCATCTTCAGTCTCTTAGAGAAATCCACATCCAGATTGGAACGGAAATTATAGCGTTCGGAACGTACCTGAGTATCGTAATCATTCAAGTCCGTATGCTTGTACATTCCACTTTGATTCAGATAGGATACGGATATATAGTAACGAACGGCACCGCTACCACCCGATACATTGACATTGGCCTGAGTTTTGAATGAGGCTTTCCGCAACAACTCTTCTTGCCAGTTTACATTAGGATACAAATACTGGTAAGTAGGGTTACTGCGATCACGGAACTTCTCAATATACTCATCCGTATATGTTGCATAATTAAGACCATCATTCTTCAGACCTTCTCTGTAAAGTTGCAAAGCATCATATGATTCCAGATATTCCGGCAATCGGGTAGGATTCAGCACTGCTTGCTGCACATTAACATTAATGCGAGGCTTACCCTCAGATCCTCTTTTCGTAGTAACAATCACAACTCCATTCGCACCACGCACTCCATATACGGCTGTGGAAGAAGCATCTTTCAGGATAGAAATACTTTCTATTTCATTCGGGTCGATATCACCAAAAGCGCGTTCAATGCCATCTACAATAACTAACGGATTGGAAGCAGTCTGATAGGTTCCTTGACCACGTACCCAGATGGTAGCACCGTCATAACCCGGTTCTCCCGAGTACTGAATAGCAGTAACACCGGTCAACTTACCTGCCAATGAATTAGATATATTGGCAACAGGAGATTGAGTTAGTTCTTTGGTACTGACAGCAGATACAGCACCCGTTACCGTCACTTTTTTCTGAGTACCATAACCAACTACTACAACTTCATCCAGCATTTCATTGGATTCCTGCATCACAACATTCAATACAGACTGATTTTTCAACTGGATTTCCTGTTTCTGATATCCTATATAAGAAAATACCAATATAGCATTATTCGAAACATTTGTAATCTCGTACTGCCCGTCAGCACCGGTAATCACTCCCTGGGCAGTTCCTTTCACTGTGATAAGTACCCCTATTAAGGGTTCTTTGTCGACGCCTGTCACTGTTCCCTTTATTATTTTTGTAGCTTGTGTCGTAGAAGCTACAGCAGCAACATCGGCAAACAAAGCAAGGGGTGAATTGACAAACAACAATGTCATAATCAAACAAATCCCCCAGCAGGAATGCCATTTGTCAGGGAGCATTCCAACATCAAATACTCTTTTCTTTTCCATAAATTAGATCAATTAATAAGTATAACAATAGTGTATTATAAGAACTCATAGTATCAAATCTGTCTCATTTTCCAGAAATCCGCAGTTTGATTAACACAAATGTAGGGATTAGAAGAGAAGATTTACATCATAATTTTGGCAAAAGACAATAAAATCCTGTCATTAATAGGGGGTACAAAAGGTTCTTGGCAAGCTTTGCAAAGATTCTTTCAACACAGAACTGTCAAAGGGGGCAGGCTGTCTTATGAATTGTAATTACCATATTTGTATATGGCAGAAAATGCAATCATATCAGTTTTAAGAGGCACTATACTAACTATCAAATAGAAATAGAAACAAGCATTTTCCTTTCTATACTATCAGCTTCTTGAAATTCTACGAACTCAAGGTTTGAATAAAACAAGCTATCTGGAAAAAAGAAATCATATTTTGCGGGAAAGAACCTGCCTATTTACTCCAAAACAAACGGTCTATTTACCCCAAACATACAATCTAATCAGTCAAAACACACAATCTGTTTCTATAAAACAGATAATCCTTTTTCCAAGGCTACACCATTTTGCTCAAAAGGTGTAACCTTTTACCCCATTAGGTGTAGCCATGTATCATAAAGGGTATAACCATTCCGCCAACCAGAACTTATTTGTTCTGGTTGGCGGAAGCACTTGAAGCAAAGAAAACTTTCCTTTTCAATACAGTTCAGACAGATTCAAATCCAAACGTGCAAGATATTAGAAATTATATAGCATTTTATCACATTATTCCCAGTCTTAGTATCTCTTCAAATCTTTGAAACGCAAAATCCTTGCGTTTCTTTTCACTTCTTTATAAATGGGACGGACGAAAGGATTCTGAAAGAGCCAAATTATCATTTTGCCATTTTGCTACTTCATTCCTACACTCTCCTATTCCTTTTGTTTTTGTGTCCGGCAACCGAATACTCCTCCGGCAATCATTCCGGGCAAAGCCTGAATCTTCACCGTCACACTTTTTCTGCCTTTCGTCAAATTAGCAGGTATGGGATAAGCCCTGTCAATCCAGGCACTATAAGTTTCCGCCCGCAGTTTTTGCTCACCAATCTTCCGGTCATTTACCAGAATCTCAAACTCCCGGTTACCACCATCCGTACTGAGATAAGTCAACACCAATTCCATCGGTCGTTCCGCATCCACCTTCATTGTATAGGAGAACCAACCGCCATCCGATGCATCCCGCCAAGTATTGGGTCCTCCGGTATGCGTATTCTTACCTTTCAGGTTATGGGCTACCTCCGAGTCAGTATGCCCGATAATAACTTTATCCGTCATACGCCCACGCTCTATCAGTTGATTCTTCAGAATTGTTTCATCCGAAGGAAACCATACGGTCATCTCACCATTTCCCCTATGGGAACGTGCATAATAAGGAATCAAAGTAAGGGAATCAATTACAGACTTGATGACTTTAAAGTTATCCTCAGCAACAATCCGTTCAGCCTTGCCCTTCAATACATTTACTCCACCGAACATGGCATTTTCAAAAACGGGCGCAAAAGCTGTTTCCGGTTTCAGTACATAGTTAAGAACTACATTCTTATTATCGGCAAATTCAGCGCAATAAACAATCGGGCCGCGTTCCACAGCTATATGATTGACATCAGCTTCCACCAGATCATTTGCCTTACATGTATGTACCTCCATGGGTAAATTCATTTCAATGACATCACCCGGTTTCCAATCTTCCGACAGAACAGCATAGCCTTTTTCCATTCTGTACTCTTTGGCGCGTCCATTTACGGTTATCTCCACCGCTGGTTTATGGGTTGCCGTATAGTTATACAAATCAGAAGGAACCGGCTGATCATTCACCCATCCGGGAATACGCAGCATTACGTCGAAGTGCTTCTTGCTTTCGGGTGTCAATGTCAGTATGACTTTACCATCCCAAGGGTAATCAGTTTGTTGTGTCAGCTTAATATGCTCTCCACTGTTTAAAACAACTTCGGCCTCATTGGCTCCGTATAAGTTGACATACATTCCTTTGGCAGAAACCGCATACACATATCCGGGAACTGAAGGAATGAAACGAGATAAATTGGAAGGACAGCAAGAGCAATCAAACCATTCGCTACGTTCGGCACCATTCTCATCACAAGTCAACACATTCGGATAAAAGAATTTCTTGCCATCCAGACTGATGCCACTCAGCACACCATTATACAAGGAACGCTCCAGAACATCAATATATTTGGAATCTCCATGCAACATAAACATGCGCAGATTCCACATACAGTTGGCTATAGCGGCGCAAGTCTCACAGTAGGCGGTACTATTGGGTAATTCATAGTTCTTGCCGAAAGCTTCGCCGTGACGGGTGGAACCGATACCACCGGTGATATACATTTTCTTTCCAACTACATTTTCCCAAAGCTTATCTATAGCATTCTTATAAGGTTCTTCGTTCTTAAGTGCGGCAACATCTGTCATTGCAGAGTACATGTAAGTAGCTCTCACGGCATGGCCTACCGCCTCATCCTGTTCCAGCACCGGTTTATGATCCTGCCAGTAAGCGCCGTTGCGGAACTGGTCTTCACTACTACGGTCGTACTTATCATACTTTCCACGTGCATCCAAGAAGAACTGGGACAGATCGAGATAACGTTTATCTCCCGTTACCCGGTAGAGTTTAACCAAACCGATTTCAACTTCCTGATGTCCGGGTGCTACCGTGATTTTCCCTTCTTCCGGTCCAAAAGTCTCGCATAGCAGATTCGCACTCTTTATCGCTATATCCAGGAACGAACGTTTCCCTGTTGCCAGATAATGAGCCACCGCGGCTTCGTACATATGTCCTACATTATAGAGCTCATGACTATTATCCCGTTCATTCTCCCATCTTTCCTTACCGATCCACGGATGGTTTCCGCCACTTGTACGGACTGTATACAAGTATCCGTCCGGTTCCTGCGCGGCAGCAATCAGGGTGATAAGACTATCCACATAAGCGTCCAACGCCTTATCCTGCTTGACCGCCATCAGATAAGAAGCTCCTTCCATAATTTTATAGACATCCGAATCATCAAACGGATAAGGTGAATTGAACTCACCCTCCATCAATTTGCCTGCTACGGCAAAATTATCGATGCGATGCGTATCTTCACATTTCTGGAAAGCAAAAGGAACGGTTACACTACGAATGGTTTCGATACGTGGCGCCCAAAAGTTATCATTGAAATGCACATTGGTAAAAGGCACATCCTTATAAAAGTAATCAGACTTTTCCTGCATAGACTCACAGGAAAGGAGAGTACAGGAAGCCAAAAGGACGATCAGTGTTTTCTTCATGGTTATTCTATATTTTATGATTTATCTATAATTCGTATCAGAAGTTATTTTCAATTCATACAATCCGCCCGCCCGCTTATCCTTACCGGCCCGGAATGTCACTTTCACTTTATCTTTGCCTTGTGTCCATTCCACCGGAATAGGGAATACATCGTCCACATAAGTCAAATAAAGTCTTCTGTCCAAACGGACCGTACATAGCAGGTTATCATCTACTAGGATATCAAATTGACCGGCTTCCGATTCATCCCCCCAGAAACGGCAAATCAGGTTATAGGGCTTCGTTTCTTTTTTATCTATATGCAGAACGTAAGAAAACCAGCCGCCGTCTGCCATACGATATTGTCTGTTCTTTGCCCAGAAGAAATCGTGCCAGTAGATGGAGTCATTCTCTCCCCAGAGCAGATGTTTCTTTTCATTTTTTTCGTCTCCTATCTTCACTTCATCCGTCAGAGAACGAGTGCGATAGGTAAATTCATCGGGACTGTATATTTTCCAGTAGACCGTATGCCGTTGATGATGCATCCGGAAATAAGGAATCAGTTCCACATCCTGTTGCTTACCCCCATTCTTAACTGTAAAGTGCAGCGGACTTTGTGAAGAACATACAATCCAACTCTCCAGGTCAGCCAATGAGCCAACCAGCATCGGGATATTTCCGGCAGGTACCGATTCACGGCATGCCCGATTATCGGAAACACGGTCTGCCGGCATATTCTCCTTACCCAATCCACCGGCCAGCAACAACGGGCCATACATGACAGAACCAAAGTGAGGTTCATCCTTTGCATAGTCGATATATAACTTCCGGGCGAATACCAAAGTGATGACGTCTCCTGTCTGCACCGGAGACAACAGACGTATATAGTTTCCTTTATGGGCTTCCGTCTTCGCTTCTTTTCCATTGATCAGAACCACCGCTTCGCCATCTACCCAGGCAGGATAACGAAACAGGAATGAACCGGTATAATCCCCTTTTTTATCTATACTGACAGAAATCGTATCCGATTCCGGGAAACGGGTATTCATTGTCAACGCCATCCCCTTTTCTCTCCAATTTAGGCGTGAGGGAATATACAGATTGACCAGTAAATCCTGTTCTGATTTAAAATAGATGGACTCAGCATACTTGGAATGATTTTCCATACCTGTACCGACACAGCACCAGAAAGAATCGAACGGAGTACTGTATTGTTTGAAGGAACCGGGCAACAGAGACGTATAATAGGTTACACATCCGGGCATATCCGGGTCCTGAGAAGCTAATATATGATTATATAAAGCATGCTCATAGTAATTCAGATATTTAAAATCTCCATCCAGCATAAACATTTGTCTGGACAATTTCAGCATATTATAGGTATTACAAGTCTCAGCCGAAGTATAATCCAGACGCTTACTCTCCTCACCCGGTATGCCGAAACGTTCATAGCAACTATTTCCTCCGATAGCCAACGTGTGATTATTTATAATCATATCCCAGAAGTTACGGGCAGCTTTATGATAAACTTCATTAGAGGAAAATTCATATTCCCGGGCTACTCCCATAAATTTAGGTATCTGATCATTGGCATGGCGTCCAAATAGTACATCTTCTCCATTGGCTACCGGATATATTACATTAATGTGATTAAATCTCTTGGCTATCTGCAAATACTTATCATCTCCGGTTATGCTGTAGATATCGGTAAACACTTCATTCATTCCGCCTTGCTCCACACTCAGTGTACTCTGAAATAAATCGCTATTACTATTCAAAGCGATATTAGCAATGAAATCGGCCAAAGGAAGCAGGATATCTTTCGCCTGCTTGCAGCCTGCATAGACATAGGCATCCTTCAAACCTGCCAGAATCTTATGAATGCAATACCAGGAATTGCCATTCTGGTTATAATTCCAGGGTTGTCTGGTCTCATCGGGCCGGTTCAGGATAACGTTACCTTGCAGTAATTGCCGATATCCTTCCTTCGCTCCCGCACCGGAAATGAACCATCCGTCTTTTGTCTGATTCTGGCATTCCTGCAATTCGCTCAGCATATAATTGAGTTTATCCAGGAACGCTTTCTCGCCTGTAGAAGCATACATCATGGCACAAGCCGACATATAATGTCCGTAGCTACATCCTCCATGTGTTTCCCAACCTCCATAATTAGAGCCTTTTCCTTGTAGCCCCACACCACGGCGTACATGCGGAATCAGCCTGTCTACTTCCAGCGAAAGCAAGTATTCTTTATTCAGCTCCATTGCTTTCTTGAAATAGCTGTCAGTCAACTCCACATCCGACAGGGCAAAGGCTTGCCACACCGGAACATGCACGCGAGGCGCTTTACGCACCTTCTCATATTCCGATGCCGGCAACTTTGTTATCCCTAAAACCAGTATACCTATAATCAATATCAATCTACAGTTCTTCATAGTATCCCGATGTTATCTCATTTATTTTATTGGGTTACGGGGAAAGCCGAAATACGCAAACGGGCGGCTCCCATCGGTATAAGCGTAATCTCTTCCAGTACTTCACTTTTGGGAGCATCTTCTTCCGGCAATACTCCGCACAGTCCATACTTGTCAATTCCCCAGGAAGGTACTTTCCGCCCTTTTGCCTTTATCATAAGGGGCACACTCTGAGTGGTAAAAGGATAATCATCAGAAGGCCATTCTTTTCTTTCTACTTTCAGGCACTGTGTCAAAGTTTTATCGTCCAGCTTCAAAGCATAATTCCATGCACTCTGCGGATAAATCTCGTAAGTAGGCCATGCGTTCACGTCCGCATCCTTCTGCCATTTGGAATCCCAGATGGCTGTTTCCGCACTGTTCACTTTCCTATATTCTTCTTCTATCAACAGAGAGAAAGTCAACGGACCATAATTCACACTCGCACTATTCTGGTTTGTTTCCCAACGCTTGACGGATAATACCATCGGCAATTGTAAAGTAACCACATCACCTTCGCTCCATGTTCTGCACAAACGGATGTATTTACCCGACTCCATATCAGCATTCACCACATTCCCATTGACAAGTACTTTGGCACTCTTACACCAGGAAGGAATACGTAGATACAAAGGGAAATCCACACTCTCAGAAGCTTGCAAGACAAAACGTATAGACTCCTCGAAAGGATAGTTCGTCTCTTCTTTCAGGGTAACGACTGTACCGTTTTCACCCACCTTGGCCTGCGTGGTACAAGGACCGTAAATAACGGCAGCCAAACCATTATCGGGAGTTGCATACATCAGGTTCTCAATATAATAAGGCCATCCCTGCGCATGATTATGCTGGCAGCAACGACTACTGAAAGGATTCATTGCCAGGAAAGGGCCTCCATTATCGATACCGGGCCTATGATTCTGAGAATCACTCACTACCTGATTGGGACAGGTAATGTATCTCAATGCCTTAAAATCAGGCATCACTGCTGCCGGATAAGAATTAAATGCCACATCCTCGCAATGTTCTGCCCAGAAAGGATCACCAGTCATACAAAGCATGATTTCATCCGAAGCCATCTGCTCTACAAAGCCACAGGTTTCTGTTCCCTGTCGCGGATCTATATAAGCCAGACGGGCATTCTCGTCAGCTCCAAACATACCTCCCGGTACTTGCCCAAATATGCGGCGCACCAGATGGTGTACTCTATAAGAAGCTTTCAAATCTGCCGAATCACCACTAAGCATATAATAAGTAGCCGGCTCACGGAAAGATTGAGCGATATTTACATTATGCCAGTTAGGCAATGCCGAATCATTAGTCCAGTCGGCAGTATTACGGTGTATCTTCTCTGCAAGCTCCAGCAGGAATTTATCACCCGTCCGGTTGTAAAGCCAATAAACACTGTACAGATTATCTCCTCCACGACTGTTTTCCCAATAATCCTTCAGGAAATTCTCATCAGGTACCGTCATTTGCCATTTGAAATAGTTAGTCATAAGACTGATAACCCTCTCATCACCGGAATATTCATAATAGGATTGCAGACACCAGAGCATGATCATATTTGCCCAAAGTTCCCGGTTCCCCCTTCGTTCATTGACCGGACCAAAATATCCATCCGGTTGCTGACTTCGGATAGCCGCTTCAATCCAAGTTTGAGTTTCAGCTATCATTGTAGAATCATTCAGAATATATGCCATATTGCCATATCCCTTCAACCAGTAAGGAACTTCCTCCCAACCATGATCGCCACCGGAGAGTAACCATGCATTGTCTTCCTTATCCAACCATGCACTGATCTCGCCCAGTTTACCTGTCAGGCCTTCCTTCTGCAATAATAAGTACTTTTTCAACCAGCCTTCCGGTTTAATATTTCCTACCGGCAGCTTAATAAAGTGCAGAGGCTTCAGTGGTAATCTGTTTCCCGTATAGCTCACATTAGCAGAGGCCGTATACGGACGGGATAAAATATTCACTTCTGTCGAGGCATTCTTTTCCGTACAGGACATAAGCACAGCCGTAGCTAAAAAAGAGCCAAGCAATAAGTTCTTCATTTTTCTTTTTCTATTAAGCATATCGTTATCTTTTAAATTATTTCTGTGACAGCAAAAATACAGCAATACAGAAACTTTACAGGATAAAATCCAACCTGAAAATGCAACGATTCTGTTATTCGACCTTATTTTATATTCTTAATAGCCTCCAAAACTTTTCTTACCTCCATTAATTGATCCGGACTCCATTTTACCACCTTTCTATACATATGTGATTAATCCGTTGATTTCACTTTCCACATCCGTGATCTGGGTATAAACAGCAGCACACAATCCTTCCTGTTTTTTTAGTTCTTCTACTTTGCCGGCATACTCAATGAACAGTCTTTTAAGATCTTCCGCACTATTCACCGTTGTATAATTCACTTCACTGCCTGCCCAGATATGATTATCTATTTTCAAATTAATACCACCATATTCTCCACAAACCACAGCCCGCTGATTCACCGGATTATCATAGACAGCCGGTAGCGGATAGTGATGTTTATCAATCATATCCCCGATTTCATAATCAAACCAACCGCTGGCAGCATTCACCAGGCGACCGTTACTCTTTTCCTGTACTTTTTTGACAGCCATACGTGTATAAGCCTCACGCTTATCTTCAATATCTTTCCGGTCATATTGCCCCCAGCCTTCATTAAATGCCACCCAAGTGATAATAGAAGGAGTATTCTTCAAACAGTTCATGATATTATGGGCTTCACGTACAAAGTTGGTTTCCACCCAGTCGTTTCTTTGTGTATTAGTGGTCGCATTCGGAATATCCTGCCAAACCAGCATTCCCAGTTTATCACAATGATAGTACCAGCGTGCAGGCTCTACTTTCACATGTTTACGTATCATGTTGAATCCCATTTCTTTCACCATCTTTACATCATATTCCAATGCCTCATCCGAAGGAGCGGTATACAATCCATCAGGCCACCAGCCCTGATCCAATACACCGTACTGGAACAATGGTTTATTATTTAGATAAATACATGGTTTGCCGTCTTTTCTCTCCAATGCGATTTTACGCATACCTGCATAACTTTTCACGATATCTACAGTTTTACCGTCCTTCTGCAATTCAATCTCAACATCATATAAGAATGGGGACTCAGGACTCCACAGGCGAGGATTCTTCACCGGTATTTGCAATTCTTCGCCAAAGGAGGAAACTTTCATCTTAGTAACTTCCTTCTTATCAGCCAATACACGAATCACAGCACTCATGTCATCCGATAACGCATTAGGCATGAGCGTGATTTTCATCTGTTCATTGTCAATATCAGGTACGATCAGGAAGTCGGACAAATGGGTCTTTGCTACAGGCTCCAACCACACAGTCTGCCAAATACCTGTTACGGGAGTATACCAAATTCCATTCGGATTTAACGACTGCTTACCATGAGGCTGGCCACCAGCCCACTGGGAATCAAAGACCTTTATCACCAGCTCTTGTTGGGCAGTCTTTTGCAGGTAAGGGGTGATATTAAAGGAAAAGGCATCGTATCCGCCTTCGTGTGTACCTACACTCTTCCCATTGACATAAACTTCGCACAACCAATCCACAGCACCCAAATGCAGCAGTAATTCTTTTCCCTTATAATTCTTTGGTACAGTAAACGTTCTTCTGTACCAGTAATTCTTATCATCATTCTTCGCATCAACTTCCATTACTCCCGAAAGAGCAGACTCTACAGGAAAAGGAACCAGAATACTTTTATCAAAGACCCGTTTCTCATTATACGTATCCCCATATGTACCACGGGTAAACTCCCATATTCCATTCAGATTAATCCAATCGTTCCGCTGCATCTGCGGACGAGGGTATTCTTCCAAAACATGTGCAGGATCTATCTTTTCTCCCCAGGTAGTCATGACTGCAACTTTAGCAGGTTTCCACTCCTGAGAACATACGGAGAAAATGAGTCCAAATATCAATAGGAAAGAAGAAATCAATCTATTCATCATACTGTGTTTTAATAAAGTACTATTAGTTATTATCTCTTTTTATAATCCGTACATCAAAAATACCACCTGCCGTACTTCCATTCTTAGCCTGGAATTTAACCGTCACAGCATTTTTGGAAGCAATACAACTATCGGGTATCTCGATATAGCGTCTATACAGTCCAGAACAGTCTGGATTAGGAGTAGAAAGATCAAGAGTCTGTATCGGTTTCCCATCAATCAGTACATCAAATACCCGGTTTCCTCCATCACTCCCAAAAAGCTGTAAACATAAAGACTGTTTCACACCGGGCAGGGCTTTCAATTCATACATAAAATAGCCTCCCTTATTTGCATCTCTCCAGTCGTATCCGTTAGAAGAAAATACCGCCTCCATTTTGTGTGCCTTTTCCGACTCTTGATTAGCCACGATCACCCGGTCGACAGTCTTGGCCTGCAGTTCAGCCTCTTCTTGCTTTTGTTGGTTCTCCAATTCATTCATTTCTTTATGTGCCTTTAAATAATCGTCTTTCCGATCATAATGACGGAAATAAACTGCATACCGACTCCAGTGAATCGTATTAAACGGAACCAGTTCCACGGGTTGGGAAACCACTTTATCAGTACATAAAAATGCAAGTTTATCCCCTTTCATACGGGTTATAGCAGATGCGATCTTCTGAACATTACCAAAGAAAGCCGGTACCTTGACTACAGGATAATTTTTCGATGCGATTGTGCTCCGTGCTGATCTGAAATCTGCTTTTTGTAACTGAGCGTCAGGAATCCGGACACCCAATACGATAGGACCATATTTCAAAGCTATATAATGGCTAGCCTGATTCAGTGGAACCACCTCCACTTTCATCGGTAAATCAATATCCACCCGGTCTCCATCCTTCCAATGTCTATTGATAGAAATATAGCCATCGGCTCCTGCTTTCACTTTCTGACGCTTACCATTAATCATTACAGTTAGTGAGGATGTTCCCACCCAATAAGGACAGCGTACCTTCAGATCAAATTCAGAGTCTCCCGAAATAGTCAGATGAGTAGAACTTTCATCCGGGAATGAAGTCTCCTGCCGAACCTGAATATTCTCTTTCCATGAAACCACTGAAGGAATAAACATATTGACATAAAGAGCCTCATCCGTATGTGCATAGATCATCTGTCCAAACTTGGATGTCTGTTCAAACCCTGTACCTGTGCAGCACCAGAAAGAATCATACGGAGTGCCATACACCTTATAGTGGCCCGGCTTCATAGAAGTATAATAAACGCACATTCCCTGATCCGGATCATAGTTGGCGAGAATATGATTAAACAGTACATTCTCATAATAATCTACTTTTTCAACCTCACCATAATCACAGAACAACCGTTCCGTCAGACGCAACATATTCACAGAATTACAGGATTCCGGTCCACCGTTATGTTCAATTCTCCGTTCAAATTCTTCGGGAGCAAAGAAATGTTCACCTGTACTATTTCCTCCCATTACCCAAGTGTGTTTATCTACTACGGTTTTCCAAAAGAAGCGGGCCGCCTTGGTAAACTTCTCATTTCCATCATAACGATAAACCGACTCAAAACCAGTAAACTTAGGAATCTGAGTATTTGCATGCCAACCCTGCAAAATATCCCTTCCTTCAGACATCGGTACCCACATATCTTCATCATTCAGCATCTGCGCCCATTTCAGATATCTCTTTTCTCCTGTTATCTCATACACATCCACAAAAGACTCATTGATAGAGCCATGCTCACAAACCAGCAGTTTTTGAATATCTTCATGCGACAACTTATCCAGAATGGAATAACCAAACCAATCAGCCATCTTCACCAAAATATCCTTAGCCTGTGGTAAATTACAACGCATATAGACCTGATAAAGCCCAAGCATGATTTTATTCATCACATATACCGGCTCCCATGTCTTATCATGAGGTGTATCTATAAAGGGATTTGAAGTTTCGAAATTACCATGTACAACGTTCTCAAAGACAGCTCTACCATTGATAGTCGGTAAGAGATATCCATCGCCTCCCGCCTGTTGGCAAATAGCCAGTTCCTTTAATATATAATTCAATCTTTCCAGTATGGCAGCATCTCCCGTAGAATCATACATCATAGAAATTCCAGACAGATAAAAGCCCATGATATGCCCCGGCAGAGGTCCATGGCCACCCATCCATTCCGATTCCCAAAACGGATAAGGCTGGGCCTTAGGAGTCAGTCCCGCCTCACGCCGGAACCACGAAAGTAACTTATCCGGTTCCAAGGAGAGTAAGTACTCATGGTTTAAGTCCATAATATGCTTAAAATCGCTATCTAACAAACGGACATCTTGCAATGAAAACAAGGATATTTTATCTCTATTTGCAGGAGATGCTTTCGTTTTGTTTTCCTGTGCACAAACACCGGAAAAGACCAAAAAACAATAAAAGAGAGCAAGAACATTTTTCATAATACGAATCATTTTATAGGTGTTATTTTCGATGAGAAGTTGGTTCTGTGGGCAAATGTAGGCCTATTGACTACAAAAAAACAAAAATATTCTTCCAGTTTACATTACTATCCGGTCAAAGTTAATATCCCATACTTTTTATGCCTGATTCCCTTCTTGCCATTCACAATTAAATATCTACATTTGTGAACAACCTTATCAATAAAACTATGCATAAGAAGCTTTTTTTCCTGATGCTAACTTTCGTTAGTTTGTTTGCAAATCATGTAAATGCTGAAAGATACTACTTCCAACATTTAGGACTAAAGAATAAATTGTCTCAAAGCTCTGTCCTTTGTATACAGCAAGACAAGAGTGGTTTTATGTGGTTCGGCACAAAGGACGGACTAAACCGTTACGACGGCTCTAACTTCCGCACATTCAAGTACGACCATAAGAATCCCCAGTCATTAGGCAATAATGCAATCAATTCCCTCCATGAGAACAAAGATGGAAACTTATGGATAGGGACAGATAATGGCATTTATCTGTATAACCCCATCATGGAATCATTCTCCAAACTCGAAAAGAAGAGCCAGGACAGTGTTTGCATTACCCAACCCATTGTACAAATCACTGCTGACTCGCACGAAAACATATGGCTCATAGTAGAATCACAAGGCGTCTTCTACTTCGACAATGATAAGCAAGCATTATTCCATTACCCGGTTCCCGATGCCCATGCTCTTAGTTCCATTTGTGTCGATCAACAGAACACGGTTTGGTTGGGTTATAAAGGAAAAGGTCTTTATTATACAAATGATACATTCAGAACATTACAATTATTCACTACTAAAGATGGAAAGAACCTCTTTGCTACTGATCACATTTTCAAAATTCTTCCCGAGCAGCATAACACATTATATACAGGTTCCGCCAAAGGAGGACTAAAGAGTATAAATATCGTCAACCAGACTGTTACAGACCTGTTAGCCGATCCTCAGACTGAAAGTATCTTTGTCAGGACCATCTATCCCATCAATAAGGATGTACTATGGATTGGAACGGAAAGGGGGGTCTATACTTATGATAAAAACACGAAAGAAAGCAGGCATTTTACTCACGATCCCAGTGACGACTATTCATTATCGGATAATGCCATTTACTCCATCTGCAAAGATAAGGAAGGAGGCATCTGGATAGGAAACTATTTTTGTGGCATTGATTATTATCCGAACCAATACGCCACATTCGAAAAGTATTACCCCATAACAGGTAAAAACAGCCTTAGCGGCAAAGTCGTACGCGAATTCTGTGAGGATGAAGAAGGTAACTTATGGATTGGTACGGAAGATGGCGGACTTAATAAATTCAATACTAAGACTAAACAGTTCACTCCACTCAATTTAAGCGGATTACACTATAATATACATGCCTTAAGTTTAGACCATAACACTCTATGGATAGGAACGTATTCCAAAGGACTATATGCACTGGATTTAAGGACTAACCACTCCAGACATTACACTATGGGAGATGCAGAGAATGAATTGAATGATAATAATATCTATTCCATGTGCCGCACCTCATCAGGAGAACTATATATAGGAACAACTACCGGATTAAATCAATACAACTACCAAAGTGATAATTTTACCCGCATTCACAAGATGGACGGCATTTTTATTTTCAGTATATTGGAAGATAGTAAAGGAAATATCTGGTTCGCCACTTATAATTCCGGAATATTCAAGTACAACCCCAGAGATAAAAGTTGGAAGAACTATGTCTCCAGCCCTGACAATCCACATGGCCTGCCCTATAACAAAGTGATAAGCATATACGAAGACAGCAAACAACGGTTATGGTTCTCCATATTGGGACATGGCTTCTGTTCACTAAACGAAGATACGGAGACCTTTATTTCTTATGACTCTTCCCAAGGATTGGCCAATGACGTCATCTACAAAATAATTGAGGAAAAGGATGATATTCTATGGTTGACTTCCAACAAAGGTCTGATACGATTCGACTTAAGTACGAAGAAATCAACCATCTATACTGACAGTAACGGTTTATTAACCAATCAATTCAACTATTGCTCCGGAATAAAAAGTAAAGATGGAACTATCTATTTCGGATGCATAAATGGCTTCATTGCTTTTAAACCCGATCTATTCACCGAGAATACCGGCTTCCCGCCTGTTGCAATCACAGACTTTCTGCTCTTCAACAAAAGTGCCGACATTGGAAGCACCGATTCTCCTTTAGCCCAGAGTGTGACATATACTCAAAACATAGAGTTGAAATACAATCAAAATTCATTCTCATTCCGCTTTGCTGCCTTAGGATATGCATCTCCTGAAGAAAACTGCCTAAGTTACACATTGAAGGGATTCGATAAAGAATGGTATTATACATCAAAAAGCGCCACAGCTACTTACACCAATCTCAAGCCCGGTACATATACATTCTGCGTAAAAGCAGCAAACGGCAAAGGGGAATGGAATGACGAATACAGAGAAATCCAAATACATATTGCACCTCCTTTCTGGAAAACAGTTTGGGCTTATATTATCTATGTGATATTAGCCATCATCATTACAAGTTATACTCTCTACCGGTTCCGGAAACAAATAACTGATAAACATAAAAGGCAATTAGAAGTACTGGAATCGGAAAAGGAGAAAGAGATTTATCATGCCAAGATAGATTTCTTCACCAACATTGCCCATGAGATACGAACTCCTCTGACTCTAATAAAAGGACCGTTGGAAAACATCCTGAAAAAAGAAGAAATAAATACACACTCACTCAAAGATAATTTAAGCATCATGGAGAGAAATACCATGCGCCTGCTTGATTTGACAAATCAACTTCTTGACTTCCGCAAAACAGAAGCGCAAGGATTCCAACTCAATTTCATGATTTGCGACATATCTCAACTCATAAAAGACACCTACATACGTTTCGACCCTGCTGCAAAACAAAATGATCTGACTTTCAAGATTGGACTGCCCGAACAGAATTTCAATGCTGCCGTTGATAAGGAAGCACTGACTAAAATACTGAGCAACTTATTCAACAATGCCGTGAAGTATGCGAAATCATACATTCATGTATCCTTACATGCACCTACAGATGAGCAAAATGATTTCTTCTCGATCACAGTCAGCAACGACGGATTACCTATTCCTGTGGAAATGAAAGAGAAAATATTCGAACCTTTCGTTCAGATCAAAAATGTATCCAACGGACAAACCAAAACTGGAACCGGTATCGGACTTCCATTAGCCCGTTCACTGACGGAACTGCACAGAGGAAAACTATATCTAAAAGATAGTGATGACATCTGTTTCTGCATCGAACTTCCCATCAAACAGGAAAAAACCATTCTATTGCAGAAAACAGAAATAGAAAAACCTGTCAATACCCCTACCGTCATCCGCCAGCACCAAACAGATATATGCATACTGGTAGTTGAAGATGATCCTGAAATGCAAAGTTTCATTAGCTCCCAACTGGGAAATGCCTATTCTGTGATGAATGCCTCAAATGGCAAGGAAGCACTGAAAATATTGTCAGAGAATACAATTAGCCTGGTGGTGAGTGATGTTATGATGCCGGAAATGAATGGATTTGAACTATGCCGTACATTAAAAACGAATATCGAATACAGTCATATTCCTATCATCCTATTGACAGCCAAAGCTACCATTCAATCCAAGATAGAAGGCATTGAACTGGGAGCCGATGACTATATCGAAAAACCGTTTTCTACGGAGTACCTGTTAGCACGTATTGCCAACCTCCTAAGTAACCAGGAGAAATTGCGCCAGGCCTTTACTTCATCTCCCTTTGTCAATGCCCAAACCATCGCATTGACCAAAGCAGATGAAGCCTTTTTGGAGAAATTGACTGAGGTCATTAAAAGTAATATCTCCGAACCCGAATTCAACGTAGATATACTGGCCGAGAAAATGAATATGAGCCGGTCCAGTCTGCACCGTAAAATAAAAGGCATTGCCCAAATTACCCCTAACGAATTCATTCAACTGGAACGTCTGAAAATGGCAGCCCAGCTCATCCAATCGCAAGAGTACAAAATCAATGAGGTATGTTATATCGTCGGATTTAACTCCTCTTCCTATTTTGCCAAATGCTTCCAAAAACAATTCGGAGTACTTCCCAAAGACTTCGGGAACAAGCCAACGGGCTATTACACTTCCTCCCAGCAGAAAGTTACTGATAAATAAGCTGATAGATAATAAACAAGCTACATCTACTCCATACCCGGACCGTATCTGCACCCTACTTGCTCCGTACCAAGTATGGTCCGGATACAAAACTGAGACTATAAAACCATGTTAGTTCCCCACCCAAAAGGGCTTTCACCACTATGTTCATTATCAACGAAATAAACAATGAACAGGGTGTTGAAAACTTCTCAGAAAGTTTTTAGTTAAATCTTGTGGGGAATTGTGGGGAAATGTGTACTTTTACCGTCGCTTATTATAATAAGGTAACAATGATACGTTTTTTGGGCAATATAGAAGCGAAGACCGACGCTAAGGGACGTGTATTTATCCCCGTCGGTTTTCGGAGGCAACTGCAATCCGCTTCCGAAGAAAGGCTCGTGCTGCGCAAAGACGTATTCCAAGATTGCCTGGTACTCTATCCAGAAAGCGTTTGGTTCAAGACGCAAAACCAATTAAGGAGGCGATTGAACAAATGGAACGCAAAACACCAAGACATTTTCCGGCAATTTGTGAGCGATGCGGAAATCATGATTCCCGATGGGAACGGACGCATCCTTCTGCCCAAACGTTACCTGCAAATGGCCGGCATACAGAGCGATGTACGTTTTATTGGTGTAGATAATACAATAGAGATCTGGGCAAAAGAGAAAACCGAACAGCCATTCGTAAGTCCGGAAGAGTTCAGCGAAGCTTTGCAGGACATTCTGGGAGATGAGGATGATTGGGAGGAAGAAGAAGATGAGTAACAAGTGATTAGTTATTAGTGATGAATGAAGAATTGACATATCATGTACCGGTGTTGTTGAAGCCGAGTGTGGACGGAATGAATATCCGCCCGGATGGGACATATGTAGACGTCACTTTCGGTGGAGGAGGACATTCACGCGAAATACTGTCACGATTGAGAGACGGCGGACGGTTACTGGGATTTGACCAAGACGAAGATGCCGAACAGAATATCGTGGATAATCCGCATTTTATTTTTGTACGCAGCAATTTCCGCTACCTGCATAACTTCCTGCGCTACCATGATATAGAAGAAGTAGATGCGATACTTGCCGATCTGGGTGTGTCCTCACATCACTTCGATGATAGCGAGCGGGGATTCTCATTCCGTTTTGATGGTGCACTGGATATGCGTATGAACAAACGTGCAGGAGACACTGCGGCGGACATTATCAATACTTATGATGAAGAGCGCCTGGCAGATATCTTTTATCTGTACGGAGAACTGAAAAACAGCCGCAAATTGGCATCCGTACTCGTAAAGGCACGCGCCGGACAAAAGATTACAACTATCGGTGAGTTTCTGGAAGTCATCAAGCCACTTTTCGGTCGGGAACGCGAGAAAAAAGAGTTGGCAAAAGTTTTCCAGGCATTGCGTATCGAAGTAAATCAGGAAATGGAAGCGCTGAAAGAGATGTTGTATGCAGCAACCGAAGCGCTGAAACCGGGCGGACGCCTAGTAGTAATCACGTATCACTCGTTGGAAGACAGAATGGTGAAGAATATGATGAAAACCGGGAACGTGGAAGGCAAGATGGAAAAGGATTTCTTTGGAAATGTACAGACGCCTTTCCGACTGGTAAACAATAAGGTGATTGTACCGGACGAAGCGGAGATAGAACGAAACCCGAGATCGAGAAGTGCAAAGCTGAGAATAGCGGAGAAAAAAGGGGAGGAATAGTGGTTAGTGTTAAGTGATTAGTAATTAGCGATAGGCAATGAGTGAAGTAGAAGAGAAACAGATTAATGAGAAAACAGAGAAAGCGAAGAGAGCTAAAAATCGCACGTCTCTGAAGAACATCATTGGTGGTGATATTCTGGCAACGGATTTCTTCCGTCGTCAGACCAAATTGCTTGTGCTGATAATGGTGCTGATACTGTTTTACATACACAACCGTTATGCTTGTCAGCAACAAATGATAGAGATTGATAAACTGAAAAAAGAACTGATTGACATTAAATATGATGCCCTCACCCGTAGCTCGGAGTTGATGGAAAAAAGTCGCCAGTCACGCATTGAGGAATACATTGCAACCAAGGAGAGTGACTTACAGACCTCAACCAATCCACCGTATTTGATTAAGTAATCAGTAGAATCGTTAAACAGAAAACAGACTTGGCAGTAAATAAGAAAAATATCATGACCCGCTACTTCTTTGTAGTCCTCGTAATGGGGCTGCTGGGAATAGCTATTGTCGTAAAAGCCGCAATTATCATGTTTGCAGAGCGACAATACTGGCAGGATGTAGCCGACCGTTTCATAAAAGAGAACGTGACGGTAAAGCCTAATCGTGGTAATATTCTTTCATCCGATGGCAAACTGATGGCAAGTTCCTTGCCGGAATATCGCATCTATATGGACTTTAAGGCAGGTGGTGTAACCAAAGATACCATGCTGGTGAACCACATGAACGAAATTTGCGAAGGACTGCATAAGATATTCCCCGATAAAAGTGCCGCCGAATTTAAGTCACACTTGCAAAAAGGGCGTAAGAAGGGCAGCCGTAATTATCTGATTTATCCGAGACGTATCTCGTATATCCAGTATAAAGAAGCTAAACGTCTGCCTGTATTCAATCTGAACAAGTACAAAGGCGGTTTCCACGAGCAGGTTTATAATCAACGTAAGAAACCATTCGGATCATTGGCAGCCCGCACATTAGGCGATCTTTATGCCGATACTGCACAAGGTGCAAAAAATGGTATCGAGTTGTCATTCGACACCTTATTAAAAGGTCGCGATGGCATCACTCATCGCCAGAAGGTGATGAACAAGTACCTGAATATTGTAGATATAGCCCCCGTAGATGGTTGTGATATTATCTCAACCCTCGATGTAGGCATGCAGGATATCTGCGAGAAAGCATTGGTAGACAAGTTGAAAGAAATTAATGCCACTGTAGGTGTTGCAGTACTCATGGAAGTACAGACCGGTGAAGTGAAAGCCATCGTCAACATGATGAAAGCTAACGATGGCAACTATTACGAAATGCGCAACAATGCCATCAGTGACATGATGGAACCGGGCTCTACTTTCAAGACAGCTTCCATCATGGTGGCCCTTGAAGATGGAAAGATCACACCGGAAACAGAAGTAGACACCGGGAATGGTATTATGATGATGTATGGCAGCAAAATGAGAGATCATAACTGGCATCGCGGAGGATATGGAAAAATCAATGTAACACGCATTCTGGAAGTCTCATCCAATGTAGGTGTCTCCTATCTCATTGATAAACATTACAAAGATAATCCGCAGAAATATGTGGATGGTTTAAAGCGCATGAGCATCGACCAACCGCTACATCTACAAATTTCCGGTGAAGGGAAGCCCAACATCAAGGGGCCGAAGGAAAGATACTTCGCAAAAACCACCCTGCCCTGGATGAGTATCGGATACGAAACACAGGTTCCGCCACTCAATATCCTGACTTTCTATAATGCCATTGCCAACAATGGTGTAATGATACGACCCAAATTCGTAAAGGCTGCGGTAAAAGACGGTGAAGTTATAGAAGAATATCCTACGGAAGTGATCAACCCGAAGATATGCTCTGACCGGACATTGACTCAGATACGTGATATTCTGGAAAAAGTGGTATCACAAGGATTAGCCAAACCGGCCGGAAGCAAACAATTTTCCGTAGCCGGCAAGACGGGTACAGCACAGGTATCACAAGGTACAGCAGGCTATAAAAACGGACGAGTAAATTATCTGGTAAGCTTTTGTGGCTATTTCCCGGCTGATGCTCCCAAGTATAGCTGTATCGTTTCCATACAGAAACCGGGACTTCCGGCATCAGGCGGTCTGATGGCAGGTAGTGTATTCGGAAAAATTGCAGAAAGAGTATATGCAAAGAATCTGAGGTTTGATATCCGCAGTGCAATAGATAGTACAAGCAATGTCATTCCACCAGTAAAAGCCGGAGAAATGAATGAAGCCTTCCAGGTACTGAATAGTTTGAAAGTACCGGTACAGAAACAATTCACATCCAAGAAAGGACAAGAGGTTTGGGGACATACACAAGCTGCTCCCAATGCAGTTGTTCTACAAGGTAAAGACGGGGCCAACCCGGATCTCGTCCCCAGTGTTATTGGAATGGGAGCGAAGGATGCTGTGTACCTATTGGAGAGTAAAGGTTTGAAAGTTAGACTAAACGGTATTGGAAAAGTGAGAAATCAATCGATACCGGGAGGCAACCGTGTGGTAAAAGGACAGACGGTGACGTTAGCACTTCATTAGAGGTGTGGACGAAAGATTTATTAATTTAGAATATATATTATATATAAGGTATGGTATTAAGTGAATTACTGAAAGCAATACAACCGATACAGATTATCGGAAGTACGGAGACGGAGATAACGGGGGTAAACATCGACTCCCGCTTGGTACAAGCCGGACATCTGTTTATGGCTATGCGCGGTACCCAAACTGACGGACATGTCTATATTCCCGCAGCCATAGAGAAAGGTGCTGTCGCCGTGCTCTGCGAAGATGTACCCGAAGCTAAACAGGAGGGCATCACCTACATTCAGGTGAAAGACAGCGAAGACGCTGTAGGCAAAGTAGCCACTACATTCTACGACGATCCTACTTCCAAGATGGAACTAGTAGGCGTAACCGGAACGAATGGGAAAACGACCATCGCCACCTTATTATATAATACATTCCGTTATTTCGGTTATAAGGTAGGACTGATTTCTACTGTTTGCAACTACATAGACGATCAACCCATACCCACTGAGCATACGACCCCCGACCCCATCACTCTGAACCAGTTATTAGGACAGATGGCAGACTCCGGGTGCAAGTATGTCTTCATGGAAGTGAGTTCGCACTCTATCGACCAGAAACGTATCAGCGGGCTCCGTTTTGCAGGTGGTATTTTCACCAACCTGACGCGCGACCATCTGGACTATCACAAGACAGTGGAGAATTATCTCAAAGCTAAGAAGAAATTCTTCGACGACATGCCGAAGAACGCCTTCAGTCTGACCAACCTGGATGATAAGAACGGACTTGTAATGACGCAAAACGCGCGTTCAAAGGTATATACCTACTCATTGCGCAGCCTCAGCGATTTCAAAGGCAAGATATTGGAGTCTCATTTCGAAGGTATGTTACTCGACTTCAATAACCACGAACTGGCCGTGCATTTCATCGGTCGTTTTAATGCTTCAAACCTGTTGGCAGTATTTGGTGCAGCTGTACTGCTCGGCAAAAAAGAGGAAGATGTATTGGTTGCCCTCAGCACTTTGCAGCCGGTAGCCGGGCGCTTTGATGCGGTACGTTCTCCCAAAGGCATCACCGCCATTGTAGATTATGCACACACTCCGGATGCCCTCATCAACGTATTGAACGCTATTCACGGAGTACTTGAAGGTAAAGGCAAGGTGATCACCGTAGTAGGTGCAGGCGGTAATCGCGATAAAGGCAAACGCCCCATCATGGCCAAGGAAGCAGCTAAAGCCAGCGATCGCGTCATCATCACCTCGGACAACCCGCGTTTTGAAGAGCCCCAGGATATCATCAACGATATGCTTGCCGGATTAGACAAGGAGGACATGCAGAAAACCATCAGCATAGCCGACCGTCGCGAGGCCATCAAGACCGCTTGCCTACTGGCACAGCCGGGTGATGTAATCCTCGTTGCCGGAAAAGGCCATGAAAACTATCAGGAGATTAAGGGAGTGAAACATCATTTCGATGATAAAGAAGAGCTAAATAAAGTTTTTAACGGTTAGTGATAAGTGATTAGCAACTGCATTATCACCATGCAAGACACTAATCACTTATCACCAATCACTAATCACTAAGAACATGTTGTATTATTTATTTCAATGGTTAGACAAGTATGACATTCCCGGTGCGGGTATGTTTGGATATACATCATTCCGGGCTTTGATGGCAATCATCCTTGCATTGCTCATTTCAAGCATCTGGGGAGATCGTTTTATCAACCTGCTGAAACGGAAACAGATTACGGAAACACAACGTGATGCCAGCATCGATCCGTTCGGGGTGAACAAGGTAGGTGTACCGAGCATGGGGGGCGTCATTATCATTGTAGCAATTCTCATTCCGTGTCTGCTACTGGGTAAGTTGAGTAATATCTATATGATATTGATGCTGATTACCACGGTATGGCTGGGGTCATTAGGATTTGCCGATGATTATATCAAGATTTTCAAGAAAGACAAAGAAGGCCTGCACGGAAAGTTCAAGATTATCGGACAGGTAGGTTTGGGATTAATCGTAGGACTTACTTTATACCTGAGTCCGCAAGCCGTCATCCGCGAAAACATTGAAGTGCAGAAACCCGGGCAGGAAGTGGAAGTTATTCATGCGGGACAAGACATTAAGTCGACGCAGACTACCATTCCCTTCTTTAAAAGCAATAACCTGGATTATGCTGATTTCGTAAGTTTCATGGGTAAACATGCGCAAACGGCAGGTTGGGTACTGTTTGTGATTATCACTATATTCGTAGTGACAGCCGTCAGCAATGGCGCCAATCTGAATGATGGAATGGACGGTATGGCGGCAGGGAACTCGGCTATTATAGGTTTGGCACTGGGAATTTTAGCTTATGTATCCAGCCACATCGAATATGCCGGTTATCTGAATATCATGTATATTCCCGGATCGGAAGAACTGGTAATCTTCATCTGCGCCTTCATTGGTGCCTTGATTGGTTTTCTGTGGTACAATGCCTATCCGGCACAGGTATTCATGGGTGATACGGGCAGTTTAACCATTGGCGGTATCATCGCCGTATTTGCCATCATCATACACAAAGAGTTGCTGATACCCATTCTTTGCGGTGTATTCCTGCTGGAAAACCTATCCGTCATTTTACAACGGTTCTATTACAAAGCCGGAAAACGGAAAGGAGTAAAACAAAGGCTGTTCAAACGAACACCTATCCACGACCACTTCCGTACCTCCATGAGCCTGATAGAACCGGGTTGTACAGTGAAGTTTACAACGCCGACCAAGTTGTTCCATGAGTCAAAAATCACGGTCCGTTTCTGGATTGTGACGATTGTACTGGCTGCGATAACGATTATTACATTAAAGATAAGATAACAGAGTTGCCAGTGACGAGCTACAAGCTACAAGTGCTCGCTACCGGTAACCAATAAGAAACAAACTTGTAGCAACTACCAACTCCAGCCACTGCTTGTAGCTCGTAGCTGGTAGCCCGTAACTAAAGAAAACATGAGTAGAATTGTAGTATTAGGAGCCGGAGAGAGTGGTGCAGGTGCTGCCGTACTCGCCAAAGTGAAGGGATTCGACACATTCGTATCCGACATGTCCGCCATTAAAAGCAAATATAAAGAAATGCTGGACAGGTACGACATCTCCTGGGAAGAAGGACAGCATACAGAAGAGCTGATTTTAAATGCCGAAGAAGTGGTGAAAAGCCCCGGCATCCCCAATGATGCTCCGATTATATTGAAACTGAAAAAGCAAGGTACGCCTGTTATCTCTGAGATAGAGTTTGCAGGACGCTATACCAATGCTAAAATGATATGTATTACCGGTTCAAACGGTAAGACCACTACCACCTCACTCATTTATCACATTTTCAAGAGTGCAGGTCTGAATGTAGGATTGGCAGGCAACATTGGCAAGAGCCTTGCTTTGCAGGTGGCCACGGATCAACATGATTACTACGTGATTGAGCTCAGTTCTTTCCAGTTGGATAACATGTATAAGTTCCGCGCCAACATTGCCGTGCTGATGAATATTACGCCCGACCACCTGGACCGCTACAACCACTGCATGCAGAACTATGTGGACGCAAAGTTCCGTATCACGCAGAACCAGACACCAGAAGATGCTTTCATCTTCTGGAATGACGACCCCATCATCAAACGCGAACTGGACAAACACGGGTTATGCGCCCACCTTTATCCATTCTCCGCAATGAAAGAAGATGGAGCCATAGCCTACGTAGAAGACGGTGAAGTGGAAATCAACGAACCCATCGCCTTCAACATGGAGCAGGAGAAATTGGCTTTACAAGGCACACACAACTTATACAATTCTCTCGCCGCAGGCATCTCTGCCAATCTTGCCGGAATAGAGAAAGAATATATTCGCCGTGCTTTGTCCGACTTCAAAGGTGTAGAACACCGCCTTGAAAAAGTAGCCACTGTGCGCGGTGTAGAGTTTATCAACGACTCTAAAGCTACCAACGTAAATTCCTGCTGGTATGCTTTGCAGAGCATGAAAACGAAAACGGTCCTGATACTGGGCGGAAAAGATAAAGGCAACGACTATACAGAAATTGAAGACCTGGTGCGCGAAAAATGCTCTGCCCTGGTTTACCTGGGATTGCATAACGAAAAGTTGCACGATTTCTTCGATCGCATGGGATTGCCCGTTGCCGATGTGCAAACCGGTATGAAAGATGCCGTAGATGCCGCTTTCCGTTTAGCGAAAAAAGGCGAAACGGTATTGCTGAGTCCTTGTTGTGCAAGCTTCGACCTCTTCAACAGTTATGAAGATCGCGGAGACCAGTTCAAGGAATACGTAAGAGCATTATGACCGTGCCCGGGATCAGATTTTTATCCCGTACCCGGGATAAAAAGACGGTCGCACATCGTGAGAAAAGCAAGCGTATATGAGCGCTTTCATTCCTTAATTATTAACTATTAATTTGCGAAGCATTGGACTTACTCAGAAGCATATTCAAAGGTGACAAGGTAATCTGGATCATATTCCTTTTCCTTTGCCTCATTTCTATCGTAGAAGTGTTCAGCGCCGCGTCTACACTGACGTACAAGAGCGGTGACCACTGGGGGCCTATTACACAGCACAGCATCATCCTGATGGTGGGCGCTGTAGTAGTGGTGTTTATGCACAATATTCCTTATAAGTGGTTTCAGGTGTTCCCTGTGTTCCTGCTGCCTTTGTCCGTAGTATTACTGGGTCTTGTTATGATGATGGAACGCATCAACGGTGCTGCACGCTGGATGACCTTCATGGGTATCCAGTTCCAGCCTTCGGAGGTGGCAAAAATGGCCGTGATCATCGTCACTGCCTTTATCCTCTCCAAGGGACAGGATGAAGACGGGGCCAGTCCGAAAGCCTTCAAGCGTATCATGATTATCACAGGTGTTGTCTGCCTACTGATTGCACCGGAGAACCTTTCGACGGCGGCTTTGCTTTTCGGAGTGGTTTTTCTGATGATGTTCATCGGACGGGTGGCAATAAAGAAACTGTTGATATTGGCCGGTGCTTTGGCAGGAGTAGCAATCATAGGTGTAGCATTCCTGGTACTGACCAAGAATAGCGATTTACCGTTCCTGCACCGTTTTGACACATGGCGTGCCCGTATAGAGAAATTCACGGATGACACAGAAGTGCCTGCCGCCAAATTCGATATTGACAAAGATGCCCAGATAGCCCACGCCCGTATCGCTGTAGCCACAAGCAATGTTGTAGGTAGAGGACCGGGTAACTCAGTACAGCGCGACTTCCTGAGCCAGGCATTCTCTGACTTTATCTTTGCCATTATTGTGGAAGAATTGGGATTGATAGGCGGGGCTTTCGTCGTATTCCTCTACGTCTGCCTGCTGATACGAGTCGGGCGTATAGCGAAGAAGTGCGACCGAACGTTTCCGGCTTTCCTCATCATAGGAATTGCGCTGTTGCTTGTATCGCAAGCCGTATTTAACATGATGGTAGCAGTAGGATTGGCACCGGTTACCGGGCAACCGCTGCCGCTTATCAGTAAAGGTGGTACCTCCACACTTATCAACTGCGCCTATATCGGCATGATATTGAGTGTGAGTCGCTATACTGCCAAATTGGAAGAGATTAAAGAACATGACGCACAGATACCTATGCAAGTGGAAGCTGCTGTTGAAGAAGGAAATAGCGAGATACAAACAGCGGCCGAACCAACAGCAAAGGTGCTGAACAGTGATGCAGAATTCGAGTAGGAGACAACGGAGTGACAACTCCTTTAACTCCTGCAATAAAATTAAGTATGAAAGATATGAATAAAAGTCATAACGGAGAGGCTCCCCGCATTATCATAAGCGGTGGAGGTACAGGGGGACATATATTCCCCGCAGTATCCATTGCCAATGCCATCAAGGAACTACGCCCCGATGCAGAAATCCTCTTTGTAGGTGCAGAAGGACGGATGGAAATGCAACGTGTGCCCGATGCAGGATACAAAATCATCGGTTTACCCGTGGCAGGCTTCGACCGTAAACGTTTATGGAAAAACTTTGCAGTGATTATAAAGTTACTCCGCAGCCAGTTGAAGGCACGCCGCATACTGAAAGAGTTTCATCCTCAGGTAGCGGTAGGTGTAGGTGGTTATGCCAGTGGCCCTACGTTAAAAGTAGCAGGTATGATGGGAGTGCCTACTTTGATACAGGAACAGAACTCTTATGCAGGCGTAACAAACAAGCTGCTGGCACAAAAAGCCTGCAAGATTTGTGTTGCGTATGATGGAATGGAAAAGTTCTTTCCTGCGGATAAGATTATTATGACAGGAAATCCGGTTCGACAGAATCTGTTAGCAAATAAGCAGAGTCGCGAAGCTGCCGTGACCTCTTTCGGTTTCAATCCGGAGAAGAAAACAATATTGATACTGGGTGGCAGTCTTGGAGCGCGTACTATAAACCAGACGCTGATTGCCGCACTGGATACAATCAAAGCACACGGTGACATTCAGTTCATCTGGCAGACCGGGAAGATATACATTCAGCAAGTGAAAGATGCCATCACTACCACCACCGGAGAAGCGGTACGTAATCCACGCATCTCAGCTATCCCGAACCTCTATGTGACGGATTTCATTAAAGATATGGCAAGCGCGTATGCGGCTGCCGATCTGGTCATTTCGCGTGCAGGAGCAGGATCTATCTCTGAGTTCTGCCTGCTGAATAAACCGGTTATTTTGGTACCTTCACCCAATGTGGCAGAAGATCACCAGACTAAAAATGCACTGGCCCTCGTAGATAAGGAAGCCGCCATTTACGTGAAGGATGCAGATGCTATGAAGCATCTTATTCCGGTAGCACTCGAAACGGTCGCCGATGCACAAAAACTAAAAACGTTGAGCGAGAACATTGCCAAGTTGGCGCTGCCGGACTCAGCAACTATAATTGCAAAAGAAGTATTGAAACTGATAGACAAACTATAGTATCTCAATGAATAAACAGCAGTATCTCAATTCCCCTCCTCCTGGGAGGAGGGGAATTGAGATAGTATTAAAATATAAGAAAATGAATATAGAAAACATCAAATCCGTATATTTCGTCGGTGCCGGCGGCATCGGTATGAGTGCCCTGATACGTTATTTCTTATCAAAGGGCAAACTTGTAGCTGGTTACGACCGCACTCCGAGCGAACTGACCGAACACCTTATCGCAGAAGGCGCACAGATACATTATGAAGAAAATGTAAGCCTGATCCCCGAAGATTGCAAGGACAAGGAAACAACTTTAGTCGTATACACCCCGGCCGTTCCGCAAGATCATGCCGAGTTAGTGTACTTCCGCAATAACTGTTTCGAAATACAAAAACGCGCCCAGGTTCTGGGAACAATCACCCACAGCAGTAAAGGTCTGTGCGTAGCCGGAACGCATGGTAAAACCACTACCAGCACAATGGCTGCACATTTGCTTTATCAGTCACATGTAGGCTGCACCGCATTCCTCGGAGGCATCTCCAAGAATTATGGAACTAACCTGCTGCTGTCTCAGTCCAGTCCGTACACAGTGATCGAAGCAGATGAGTTCGACCGTTCTTTCCATTGGTTATCACCGTACATGAGTGTCATTACAGCTACTGACCCCGATCATCTGGACATCTACGGTACGGAAGAAGCCTATCTGGAAAGCTTCCGTCATTATACAACCCTGATTCAACCGGGCGGCGCATTGATCATTCACAAAGACATTGCTTTGAAGCCTGATGTACAATCCGGCGTAAAAGTTTATACCTATGCTCGCACCGAAGGTGATTTCCATGCTGAAAATATCCGCATCGGGAACGGTGAGATATTTATCGACTTCGTGGCACCTGATACACGTATCAATGATATCCAATTAGGTGTTCCCGTCAGCATCAATATAGAGAATGGTGTGGCAGCCATGGCGCTCGCCCACCTCAACGGTGCTACGGATGAGGAAATCAAACGCGGCATGGCAAGTTTCCGCGGAGTAGACCGCCGTTTCGACTTCAAAATCAAGAATGACAAAGTGGTATTTCTGAGCGACTACGCCCATCATCCTGCCGAAATCGCACAAAGCGTAAAGTCTATCCGCGATCTATATCAGGACAAGAAAATAACAGCTATCTTTCAGCCGCATCTTTACACACGTACCCGTGACTTCTACAAGGAATTTGCTGACAGCTTGTCCCTGCTCGATGGAGTGATCCTCGTAGATATCTATCCGGCACGTGAACAACCGATTCCCGGTGTCACCAGCCAGCTGATATATGACAACCTGCGTCCGGGCATTGAAAAATATATGTGCAGGAAAGAAGACATACTGAACCTGCTATCGCAGAAAAAGATCGAGGTTCTGATTACTTTAGGTGCAGGAGACATAGATAACTACGTCCCTGCCATTGCAAAACAATTGGCAGAGTAGCTGACAGTTGAGAAATCATAAATCATAATTGATAAATCATACATGCTGAAAAGAATTCTATTGTCTATCGTCCTGCTGCTCGTCATCGCCTATCTGGTGGTAGCTATCACGGCTTTCAACCGGAAGCCTGCCGGACAGGTGTGTCGTGACATGGAATTGGTTATCAAAGATACAGTTTATGCCGGCTTCATCACCAAGAAAGAAGTTTCGGGTATGCTGGAAAAGAAAGGTATTTATCCCGTTGGCAAACCTATGGATCGCATTCGTAGCAAAACATTGGAACGGGAACTCGCCAAACATCCGCTGATCGACGAAGTGGAGTGCTATAAGACTCCCAGTGGAATACTCTGTGTGGAAGTCAGCCAGCGCATCCCCATCCTGCGAGTGATGAGTGCAAACGGTGAAAACTACTATCTGGACAACAAAGGCACCGTGATGCCACCCGACGCAAAATGCGTTGCTCACCTTGCCATAGTGACCGGAAGAGTAGAAAAGTCGTTTGCCATGAGGGATTTATATAAGTTTGGTGTATTTTTGCAGAATAATAAGTTCTGGGACGCACAGATCGAACAGATACATGTGCTGTCGGACAAGAATGTGGAATTAGTACCCCGTGTGGGCGACCACATCATCTATCTCGGTAAGCTGGACGGCTTTGAGCGCAAGCTCGAACGGGTGAAAGCTTTCTACGAAAGAGGTTTAAATCAGGTAGGATGGAACAAATATTCCCGTATTAACGTTGAATTTAGTAATCAGATTATCTGTACGAAACGAGAGAATTAAAATATAAACAATAGAAATATATCTATGGCAACAACAGAATTTATCGCCGCTATCGAGTTGAGTTCTTCCAAGATTTCCGGTATCGCCGGCAAGAAGAACAGTGACGGAAGCATACAAGTGCTGGCCTACGCGCGTGAGGATGCCTCTTCTTTTATCCACAAAGGAGTCATCTACAACATTGATAAGACCGCACAGGCTCTGACTTCCATCATCAACAAGCTGGAAAGCCAGTTGAACAACTCCATTGCCAAAGTATATGTAGGCATCGGCGGACAGTCATTGCGCACGGTAAAGAATGCGGTAAGCCGTGTGCTGGAAGAGGAAGGGATTATTTCGCAAGAGTTGGTAGATGCAATCAGCGATGAAAACCTCGAAGTTCCCCTGATGGACATGAGCGTGTTGGATGTAGCCCCGCAGGAATATAAGATAGACAACAATCTTCAGGCCGATCCGGTGGGTGTGGCAGGCAAACGTATCACAGGAAACTTCCTGAATATCGTGGCACGCGCTTCCCTCAAGAAGAATCTGGAGCACAGCTTCGAGCAGGCCAAAGTAGAAATTGCCGACTTGCTCATCGCCCCGATAGCCCTGGCCAATGCCGTGCTGACGGAAAGCGAAATGCGCTCGGGATGTGCCTTGGTAGACTTCGGGGCAGATACGACTACCGTATCAGTATATAAAAATAACATTCTCCGCTTCCTTAGCGTACTGCCGCTGGGTGGAAACAATATCACCCGTGACATTACCGCCCTGCAAATGGAAGAGGCCGAAGCCGAGCAACTGAAGCTGAAATACGGAGATATGCTTTACGAGGAAGAAGAGACTGAAACACCGGCAGTCTGCACACTGGAGGACGGTCGTAGCATCGAGTTGAACGTGTTGAACGACATCATCGACGCCCGTGCCGAAGAAATCCTTGCCAATGTATGGAACCAACTGCAACTTTCCGGATACGAAGACAGATTGCTGTCCGGCATCATCTTCACCGGTGGGGGCGCCAACCTGAAAAACATGGAAGACGCATTCCGCAAACGCAGCAAGGTCGATAAGGTAAAGACCACCCGGTTTGTACACAACACCATCCATGGCTTCAGCGATGTACTGAAGAAAGACGGCATGCAGAATACACTGCTCGGCCTGCTTGCTGCCGGCAACGAAAACTGCTGCCTGCAAGAGGTGAAGCCTGCACCTGCCGCTTCCACCGTTACTCCACCGAAACCCGTCGATATGTTTGGCGACGACGAAGCCCTGAAAGAACAGGAAGCCGCCGCCCGTGCCGCCAAAGCACAGCGCGAGAAGGAAGAGAAAGAACGTCGCGAACGGGAACGCAAGGAGAAAGAACGTAAAGAAAAAGAAGAGAAAAAGAAAAAGAAGAAAGAAGGTCCCAGCTGGTTTGAAAAGACTTTCAACAAGATTTCCAATGAGATTTTCTCGGATGACGATCTGAAATGATCTCATAACGTATAAATCATAAATTATAAATCATAAATCCCATTATCATGGACGATATAGTACAATTCGATTTCCCGACAGATTCACCGAAGATCATTAAAGTGATTGGTGTAGGTGGTGGTGGTGGTAATGCCGTGAACCACATGTACCGGGAAGGCATACACGACGTAACGTTCGTTCTGTGTAACACGGACAACCAAGCGTTGAAAGAGTCTCCCGTCCCCGTAAAACTGCAACTGGGGCGTTCTATTACTGAGGGACTGGGTGCCGGAAACCGTCCCGAACGTGCCCGAGAAGCCGCCGAAGAGAGTAGCGAAGAAATCAAATCGCTGCTGAACGACGGTACCAAAATGGTATTTATCACCGCCGGAATGGGTGGCGGAACAGGTACGGGAGCTGCTCCCGTCATTGCCCGCATAGCCAAGGAGATGGACATCCTCACCGTCGGTATCGTCACCATACCTTTTATCTTCGAAGGTGAAAAGAAAATTATCCAGGCGCTGGATGGCGTGGAACGTATCGCCCAGCATGTAGATGCCCTACTGGTTATCAACAATGAGCGTCTGCGCGAAATATATTCCGACCTTACGTTTATGAATGCTTTCGGCAAGGCAGATGATACGTTGTCCATCGCCGCCAAGAGTATTGCAGAAATCATCACCATGCGTGGAACGGTAAACCTGGACTTTGCAGATGTAAAGACCATCCTCAAAGACGGTGGCGTTGCCATCATGAGTACTGGCTTCGGCGAAGGTGAAAGCCGTGTGACGAAAGCCATCGACGATGCCCTGCACTCTCCGTTGCTGAACAACAACGATATCTTCAATGCCAAGAAGGTGATGCTGAACGTATCCTTCTGCGAAAGTTCGGAACTGATGATGGAGGAAATGAACGAGATCCACGAATTCATGAGCAAGTTCCGCGAAGGCGTAGAGGTAATCTGGGGTGTGGCTATGGACAACACACTGGAAGGTAAAGTAAAGATTACCGTACTCGCCACCGGTTTCGGCATGGAAGATGTCCCCGGTATGGACAGTGTGCTCGAAAAGCGCAGCCAGGAAGAGGAAGAACGCCAGCTTCAGCTCGAAGAAGAAAAAGAAAAGAACAAAGAGCGTATCCGCAAGGCTTATGGCGAAAGTGCCAGCGGCATCGGCAGCAAAAACATTCGCAAACGCCGACATATCTATATCTTCAACCCCGAGGATCTGGATAATGCCGATATTATCAGCATGGTAGAAAGTTCACCGACATACCTGCGCGATAAGAGCACCCTGAGCACCATTAAAACCAAAGCGGCTACCGAAGGGCAGCTTGCTACGGAAGAGGCACAGGGAGGCGAAGATATGGGAGGAGTGATTACCTTCTAAATCTGCCTTAAGACATCTTTCATCCGCGAAATCTGCGGATGAAAGATCAGTACACACTATAGCGTAATAAACAAAAATAGAGTAAACTTATGGATTTATTTGAAAGAGTCAGCGAAGACATTAAAACCGCAATGAAGGCCAAAGACAAAGTGGCACTCGAAACATTAAGAAACATCAAGAAAGTATTCCTGGAAGCAAAGACAGCTCCGGGTGCCAACGATACTCTGACCGACGACGCTGCATTAAAGATCATGCAGAAGTTGATGAAACAAGGCAAAGATGCCGCTGAAATATACATCCAGCAGGGTCGTCAGGACCTGGCAGATGCTGAACTGGCACAAGTGAAGGTGATTGAAGTTTACTTGCCGAAGCAGATGTCCGCCGAAGAACTGGAAGCTGCCCTGAAGGAAATCATTGCCGAAACAGGTGCTACCAGTGGTAAAGATATGGGGAAAGTAATGGGCGTTGCTTCCAAGAAGCTTGCCGGACTTGCCGAAGGTCGTGCCATCTCCGCCAAAGTGAAAGAATTGCTGGGATAAACTCCCGCCTTATTTCTGTTATAAGCCGTGTTTCCGGAAGATAGAAGAAAGTAATTTAACTTCTATCGCCCGAAAACACGGCTTCTTTTCGCATTTTATTGAGTATCATAATTTTTATTTCAAATACTATCATTATATTTGCCACGCATTTTCAAGGGAATATCCCCGCATAATAATAAAACTAGAATTCTGGCACAGCATATGAAAAGCAATATAAAGATGTGGAAATTAATGGTCCTTGCGGGGGCAATGCTTTTCTTGTCTGACATAGCTTACGCCAAAAGCCGGACACAAGACAGCGTACCGGGATATAAACCGGATACGGGATACTTCGCCAAACGTTTTATTCACAGACTGGGCGTAGAATACCGCCCGGGGTATATATTCCCTACCAGCTCATTCCTGGCGGGGGACAATTCCCAATGGAAACCTTTCGAATGGGGCTATTCCGCCCACCTGAAATATTCATTCCAGTTCAAGCCCAATACATGTGCCGACCGGATTTACGGCAGCGCCTACCAAGGTATAGGCGTAGGCTACTACGACTTCGGAAGCAAAGAAGAACTGGGAAACCCGATTGCCGTTTACGTCTATCAAGGCGCACGCATTGCGCGTATCACCCAACGGTTGTCACTCAATTACGAATGGAACTTCGGTGTGTCCTTCGGCTGGAAACCTTATGACGAACGCTACAACCCGCACAACAGTGTAATCGGCTCGAAAGCCAATGCCTATATCAATGCCGGCGTGCAACTGAACTGGATGGTTTCACGGCAGATCGACCTGATTGCCGGAGTAACCGGTACCCACTTCTCTAATGGTAATACCAAATTTCCCAATGCGGGTCTGAACACCATGGGATTGAAAGTAGGCGTTGTCTATAACTTCAACAGGCCGGAAGATGCGCTTACCAAACCTACGTACTATGCACCTGTACCGAAATTTCCGCGCCACGTCAGTTATGACCTGACCCTGTTCGGCTCATGGAGGCGGAAAGGCGTGTGGGTAGGTAGCGGACAGATCGCTTCACCGGATGCTTATACGGTGCTTGGTTTCAACTTCGCCCCCATGTACAACATCGGATATAAATTCCGTACCGGTGTTTCGCTGGACGGTGTATACGATGCCAGCTCCAATGTTTATACAATCCCCGGAAATGGAAACGAGTGCTACAAGCCGTCTCTTCACAAGCAGTTAGCCCTGGGTATTTCAGGACGTGCGGAGTACGTGATGCCCTACTTCACAGTCGGTGTCGGTATCGGTGCCAACGTTCTGCATGGTGGCGGCGACCACAAAGGTATCTACCAAGTGTTGACGCTGAAAGCGGAACTTACCCGCAGCTCCTACCTGCATGTAGGCTACAATCTGAAGAATTTCAGTGATCCGAACTATCTGATGCTGGGTATCGGCTTCCGTTTCAATAACAAGTATCCGACTTTCCACCGCTGATACAACGCATCCGGTCCGGGAGTTCTTCCTCATATCCCTCATACATCTCTATCACATCCCTATTTAATCTCATGCAAAAGATGGCATCTTTTACATCAAAAGGTGGCATGTTATGCTACAAAAGATGGCATCTTTTACAGCGAAAGATGGCATCTTTTGCGCCAAAGGTCAGTGAGATATACAGGAAAGGGTTTATTGTTCTACGCCAAAGGACTTATTAATCCATATCAAAGAGCTCCTTCAGCACCTCAAGAGACTTTAATACGGGAAAGTCAGGCAAGTGAAGGCGATAATATTCATTCATTATTGTAAGGCAGCGGGTACGTTCAGCACGGTTCATGGCAAAGAGGTGCATTGTTTCATAATTCATGCGCATCAGCATCGTCAGCCGTGAAGCCTCCGCAGGAAGTATATAAAATGAATGAAGCTGCGGGCGCAAAGGAGTGAAACAGGCATTCAGCAGATCAAAGTAATCACCATTCTCATAATCCTCCAGATTAGGGTACAATCCCAGGAAGCGGGATAAGCGCATCAGGAACACCAGATGGAAATTGGCAAAACTATCGCGGCACTCGTCCAGCCAGATAATAGAATGTTGCAGATAAGCAAACAACGGACGGTTCTCAGCCTCTTCGCGCACCGCACGATACAGGAACTCCGCCAGGAAAAGCGCTATGGAAGATTTGTACGGATCGTAGGGAATGGAAGAAAACGGATAGTAAGACTTCGCCTCCGTTATCTTATACATACTGGCGTTCGAACGGAAATCCGCCTCCAGTTCCACCAAGGCGAGTGGCTGAAACAGCACCGATTTCACCGCAGCCTTCCGCGAACGGGGTATCTTTACAATGAACGAAGCACGTCCGGCCGTCTCCGTATAGATGTCCGCAATAAGAGAGGTATCGTTATATTTCAGGGTATGCAGCACAATCCCCAGCGTTTTCTGTAACATCCGCGCTTCAAGTTTTGGTTTCAATCCGGTAACAAAACTACGAAAAAAGCCGGAAATAACGGGAATAAAACAAGGATAAATAAAAAAATGCAGGTAGGGAAGTAAAAAAATGAAAGATATTATTCTACTGATATTCAGAGTATAAGCACAGAATCAGAGAATAAACGCTACAAATCCCTTTATTTTTTTCTTGAGATTATTTTGCCAATTCAAAAATAGTCCCTACATTTGCAACCGCAAACGAGAGATAATCTCTCTGCAAGAGCAGAAATGCTCACCAAAGGATGGCCCGTTCGTCTATCGGTTAGGACGCAAGATTTTCATTCTTGAAAGGGGGGTTCGATTCCCCCACGGGCTACAATTAAAAAAAATAAACGAATTAAAAAAGATTAGTCGAGATGGCAAATCACAAATCATCACTGAAAAGAATCAGACAAGAAGAGACTAGAAGACTTCACAACAGATATTATGGCAAAACCATGAGAAACGCTGTTAGAAAGCTTCGTTCTACAACCGACAAAGCAGAAGCTGCTGCAATGTACCCGGGCGTAACTAAGATATTGGACAAATTGGCTAAGACCAATGTAATCCATAAGAACAAAGCTAACAACTTGAAGTCAAAGTTGGCTCTCTACATTAATAAGCTAGGATAAACTAATTAATATTACACAAAAGATATACAAGGAAAGTCGGACTTTTTAGTCCGACTTTTTCTGCATCTGCACCTATCGCCCTACCCCGTTCCAGACACCTTCCGCAAGAAGCTAAAAAGCTGTAAACGAATGAAATTTATCACTCAGTTTAGTTTCGTATCTCACGAATTTTCACTATATTTGCTCTGTTATTTGAATAAGGAAATTAGATTATGACTGAAGAACAGATTAACTCCAATAACGGGAGCTATTCAGCCGAGAACATCCAGGTTCTGGAAGGTTTGGAAGCTGTTAGAAAGCGTCCCGCGATGTATATTGGTGACATTAGTACGAAAGGACTTCACCACCTGGTTTATGAAGTTGTGGATAACTCTATCGACGAAGCGCTCGCCGGCTATTGCGACCACATTGAAGTAACCATCAACGAAGATAATTCCATCACTGTACAGGATAACGGACGTGGTATTCCGGTTGATTTTCACGAAAAAGAGAAGAAGTCAGCCCTGGAAGTTGTCATGACCGTATTGCATGCCGGCGGTAAGTTCGATAAGGGATCTTACAAAGTATCCGGAGGTTTGCACGGTGTAGGTGTATCTTGTGTGAACGCCCTGTCCACACACATGACTACGCAGGTTTTCCGTAACGGAAAAATCTATCAGCAGGAATATGAATGCGGACATCCGCTGTATCCGGTAAAGGAAATCGGAACAAGCGATATTACAGGTACACGTCAGCAATTCTGGCCGGATAACACGATCTTCACGGAAACCGTTTACAACTACGAGATTCTTGCTACCCGTATGCGCGAGTTGGCCTATCTGAATGCAGGCATCAAGATCACTCTGACCGACCTTCGTGTAAAAGATGAAGAAAACAACGCCAAGATGGAAGTTTTCTACTCGGAAGAAGGTTTGAAGGAATTCGTCCGCTACATCGACTCTTCCCGCGAACATCTGGTAAATGATGTAATCTACATCAACACAGAGAAACAAGGCACACCGGTGGAAGTGGCTATCATGTACAATACGTCTTATAACGAAAATATCCACTCTTACGTAAACAATATCAATACCATCGAAGGTGGTACGCACCTTGCAGGTTTCCGCCGCGCACTGACCCGTACGCTGAAGAAATATGCCGAAGACAACAAGATGCTGGAAAAAGCTAAAGTAGAAATCGCAGGCGATGACTTCCGTGAAGGTCTGACGGCTGTAATCTCTATCAAAGTGGCAGAACCGCAGTTTGAAGGCCAGACCAAGACGAAGCTCGGAAACAGCGAAGTTATGGGAGCCGTAGACCAAGCTGTAGGTGAAGCACTGAACTATTATCTGGAAGAGCATCCGAAGGAAGCCAAGATGGTGGTAGACAAAGTGATTCTGGCCGCACAGGCACGTGTTGCCGCACGTAAGGCGCGTGAATCCGTGCAACGTAAGTCACCGATGTCCGGTGGCGGTATGCCGGGTAAGTTGGCCGACTGTTCAAGCAAGGATCCTGAGGAATGCGAATTATTCCTGGTCGAGGGTGACTCGGCAGGTGGTTCTGCCAAGCAAGGCCGCGACCGTAGATTCCAGGCTATTCTGCCGCTTCGCGGTAAAATCCTGAATGTGGAAAAGGCCATGTGGCATAAAGCGTTCGAGAGTGATGAAGTCAACAATATCATCCAAGCTCTCGGCATCCGCTTCGGTGTGGATGGCGAAGACAGCAAGGAAGCAAATATTGATAAGTTGAGATATAAGAAAGTGATTATCATGACCGATGCCGACGTCGATGGTTCTCACATCGACACGCTGATCATGACGCTCTTCTTCCGCTACTTCCCGCAGGTAATCCGCAACGGATGCCTGTATATTGCTACTCCGCCCCTCTATCTCTGCAAAAAAGGTAAAGTGGAAGAATATTGCTGGACAGACCAACAACGCCAGAAATTTATCGACACTTATGGTGGCGGTTCGGAAAATGCCGTACATACACAACGCTACAAAGGTTTGGGTGAAATGAACCCGGAACAGTTGTGGAGTACAACCATGAACCCTGAAAACCGTATGTTGAAACAGATAAGCATTGAAAATGCCGCCGAAGTGGATTATATCTTTTCCATGCTGATGGGTGAAGACGTTGGACCACGCCGCGATTTCATTGAGAAGAATGCAACGTATGCAAATATTGATGCGTAAGAAAAACAGTGATTAATGATTTACGATTAGTGATTAGTCACTGAATAACACGTTTTTATTAACCAACCTCACATCTTACAACGAAGAAACGCCGGATGGACAGGAAAATCCTGTTATCCGGCGTTTTTCTTTTCAGCTCACGAAATAGAAAAAGGCACTCCGTGAGATGGTTCCGTACTATCTTTACAACAGATTCTGTTTCTTCATCTCTTCTGCCACCAGTTCCAGCTCAGCATACCAATCCTCACCGAACTTACGTATCAACGGTTCTTTCAGAAACCTGTATACCGGCAGATTCTCTTTCCGCCCCAGCAATACGGCGGCTTTACACACATCCCAACGGTTATAATTCACTGCCTTATAAACTCCGTAATTTCCTACCCTGATCGGATACAAATGACAAGAAACAGGTTTGTAGAAATCTGTCTTTCCGTCTCGATATGCCTTTTCAATAGCGCAATAACAACAACCTTTCTCATCATAACAAGTAAAAACACAATCCTTGTTGTTGACAATGGAGGTCACCAGATCACCCTCACAATCAGTATACACTACACCTTGTTTCTCTATAACGGCACGTGCCTCAGGAGCAAGTTCTTCCCAAATCACAGGCAGTACTTCTTCCAGCTTTTCTATTTCATCCAGTTCCACCGGAGCTCCGGCATCTCCCTCAACACAACAAGCACCCTTACAGGCATCCAGATTGCATATAAACTTTTCACGCAGCACATCAAAACTGACCACTACGTCACCTATTTGTATCATTTCCTATAAAAAATTAATTGCGGATGCAAAGATAACACTTTGTTCCGCAATTAATAAGCACAGATTACCTATTTATCGAATGTCAGGATTATAAGCCCCACTCTTATCCACGAAACCGCTCACATAAGAACCGTCATCTCCTACGCGAGCATAGCAATATGCCAGCCCATTAAAAGAGAAGAAGCATACCGTCAAAAGAAAAAGTATTTCAACAAAAGTAGGAAAAACTACATTTACGAAAAGGACTTTATGGGATATGTTATTATAATCAACTGTTTACCATCTTCCTCGCACAACTGATAGCTGCCTTGAAAGGCTTCCAGATACAGACGGTTTATGGCATGCTGAATTTCACATTCTCTTTCGTTTTCTACATCCATAAGTAGCGGACTGTTTGTAACCACTATCCTCAATTCATCTATACTTTTATAATCCAACATATACTGCACCGCATACGGCTCACGCCTCCCTTTTGGTGACATCAGAACGGAAGAAAGCAGCTTCATGAAGCGGACGGTATCCACCTGAACAAGCTGCGTATGCAAATCAGTAAGGAAATCAACCTGAACAGAAATTCCTTCCTGCAACTCTGCCTGCATCCTGACATCTGTGCACAACTGCACCATGTCATACTCCTGCACATTAAATTTCATCATGCCCGACTCCAGGCGCGAAAGATCGAGGATGTTGAATATCAAATCGATCAGCTTCTCAGCATTTCGCCGGATAACCGCCGAATATTCCTGCTGCTCCTCCATGCTCAGATCATTTCTTTGGCAAAGAGAATCAGAAAGAGTTACAACAGAATGAAGAGGAACACTAATTTCATTCGTGATGTTGTGAAGAAAGACTTCTTTCATCTTATCAGCCGCCTGAACCACGGCATACGATTCACGCATTTCACGCTCCGACTTCGCCAGTTCCCGATAAATCCGGGACACTCGTAACACTCCCCCTACAAGCAAAATGACAAACAGAGATGCACCGCCTACTGCTATCTGCCAGAAACGCTTTGCACCAATTTCCTTTTCAAGCAGGGCTTTCTGTATCCTATAATTGGCCTGAACGGTCTCCTCATTCATACGCAACGTAGCCTTATTGATAGAATCGCATTTCAGCACAGCGACTCTATATGTTTCAGCAGCTTCTTTATACCGTCCCGCATCAGCATAAGCATCTCCCATAATTCTGCGTATATCCATCTCATACATCGGCTGAGTGCCTTTAAAGGCAGACAATGTTAATTCAAATTGCGGAAAACATTTATCCCAATCCTTCGTTATATAATAATAGCCCGCCCACAAAAAATTATAAGCAATTACAGTAGAGGAAAAAGAATCATCAGTGTAGAACTTTGCAGCTTCGTCCAGATGCTTCTTCAGATTAGGAGCATCCTCAACAGCCAAATAGATTTTACAATACATTAATTCTATTTCCAGGATTTTACTCCTATAAGAATCAAGCATCGCATGCTGCTCCTTTATGATACCATCAATGATTCTCCGTTGAGCCTCCAATTCCGCTATCATTTCAGGATGTTTATTAAACAAATAATAAGCACTTGTCAAATATTGGTGAACCATTAGCTCATCCTCCGTGGAAAGTGAAGTTAACTCCGCTGCTTTTTTATAACATTCAATCGCTTTTTCGTAGTTCCGGGCAAAAACATACGCTTTACCCTCTGTCACATAAGACAGAAATATGCCCCGACTGTCTTTCAGACGAATAGCTTCTTCACGCATCTTTTGTGATTCCAAAATCGCTGATTCCGTATCACCTCTGCTCCCCTTAAGTTGAAGCATGTAATGTAATGCGGAAAAGTAATTGTCATAGATCTTAGAGCGATAACAGACTTCCTTCAGCAAGGCTAATGCTTTATCCATATTCTCACCATCCAGCCTGAAAGTGTAATAGCGGAAATATTCGTAACGAAGCGCCAATTCACTTTCCACATCTTTCATGCTTATTGCAGAGGCTAATGCCGAATCAAGCAATTCAGCCGACCAGTCTTTATCAATATTACGTACAAAGAGATCCTTCAGAAACTGAGTCCGGGCAGTATCAGCAGGCATCGACCGATAAATCCGGAAGATACTGTCACGCAAATTACTGCCATCCGAGGCCTGGGTAGTAGCAAGCGAAAACGAGCTGACTGCACAAAGCAACAAAAGAATCAGCTTTTTCATCGCACCACCTCCTGCTTTAGAGGATGAATAAACACAAACCGCGCACCGGCAGTATAGCCGGAATCCACCCAGATTTCTCCACCCAGCCGCTTGATAATCAACTTGCAGATGGACAACCCCAAGCCTGCGCCCTGCACTCCCTCATTCAGCTTCTCAAACCGACCGAAGATCGTGCTTTGCCTTTCAAGAGGAATACCGCAACCGGTATCCGTCACCGAGAACTCTGCAAAACCCTGTTCATCCAATCGCAATGCAAGCGTGATGCTTCCCTCTTTCGTAAACTTAGTGGCATTTACCAGCAGATTCACCAGCATTTGCTGCAAACGCCCTTGGTCCGTCTCTATCTCCAATGAAGTCAATTCCGTTTCAAAACGGATATCCGCTGATGTCTGCTTGATGTTATCCAGCATCTTCACCACATTGCGGCAGAGAGCCACTACTTCATGCGTAGTGATGCTGAACTTCATATTCGCTACATCCAGGCATGAAATATCCACGACATCATTAATCAGTTTAAGCAGCAATTCGGAGTTCAATTGAATCACATCGTTGCACTGTACACGGGTAGCCTCATCAATTCCCGGCGTAGTCAACACTTCCGAGAAACCCGCCAATGCATTCAGGGGAGTCTTGATTTCATGACTCATATTGGAAAGGAACAAGCTCTTGTTACGAATGGATTCTTCGGCCATGGACTTAGCTTTCTGAAGTTCATTTTTAGAATGAAGCAACCGCTTCCCTACCTTTTTCAGATAGAAAAAACCACCCAATAAAAAAACGGCAAGGGATAGGATGATGATAAAAGAGAGTTGTAACAAACGCTTTTGCTGTGCACTATTTTGCAATTCCAGTTCATCGATGGTATAATCTTTGCGCATATCTTCCACCCGCTCTCCGGTGTATACACGAAACAGAGAATCACCAAGCACTATCATTTCACTATAAATTCGGGCCGCATCTTTGTACTCTTCTTCTTCCATTTTCTGTTCGGCATTTTGCCAATACAAGCTATCTACTATTACCTCTTCTGCACAAAGAGATGACGGCATCCCGGACAAGACAAATATCAATAGTAATATGAGTAGTTTCATTCCATCAATTGCGTGTATTGTCTGCAAAGATAACCTTTTAGAGAGAAGGACTGCCATTGAAGCACAAAAAAAGAGATGTTCCAAGAGCATAAAATCTCTTGAAACATCTCCTTTATTGAATATTGCAGGCAGTTGCTTACTTAATCAAGTCTTTTCCTGTCATATCGGCCGGCTGCGCCATACCCAGAATGTGAAGGATAGAAGGAGCTACATCTGCCAAAACACCATTCTCAACTTTAGCGTTCTTGTTCTCGGTTACATAAACAAAAGGAACCGGATTCAGAGAGTGAGCAGTGTTCGGAGTGCCGTCTTCGTTCAGTGCATGGTCTGCATTACCGTGGTCAGCGATGATGATAACTTCATAATCGTTGGCTTTGGCAGCTTCTACCGTATCTTTCACACATTCGTCGATAGCTTTTACAGCTTTCTCGATAGCGCTATAAATACCGGTATGCCCTACCATATCACCGTTAGCGTAGTTCACAACAATGAAATCGAACTTCTGAGTGTTGATAGCTTCCACCAATTTATCCTTTACTTCGTAAGCACTCATCTCCGGTTTCAAGTCGTAAGTAGCTACTTTCGGAGACGGAACCAAGATGCGCTCTTCAGCGTCATACGGAGTTTCACGACCACCGTTGAAGAAGAAAGTTACGTGAGCATACTTTTCCGTTTCAGCAATGTGCAATTGAGTCTTGCCTTGAGCTGCCAGATATTCTCCCAATGTATTCTGAACATTTTCCTTATCGAAAAGAACATGTACGCCTTTGAAAGATGCATCATACGGAGTCATGCAGTAATATTGCAAGCCCGGAATGATGTGCATACCCTGTTCCGGCATATCTTGTTGAGTCAGTACTACGGTCAGCTCTTTCGCACGGTCGTTACGATAGTTGAAGAAGATAACTACATCACCTTCCTTAATGGTTCCGTCGAAGTTACCATTTACAATCGGCTTGATAAATTCGTCCGTCACACCTTCGTCATAAGACTCCTGCATAGCCTGAACCATATCGGTAGCTACTTTACCTTCGCCGTTTACCAGCAAGTCATAAGCCACTTTCACACGTTCCCAACGTTTGTCGCGATCCATTGCATAGAAACGACCTACGATAGAAGCAATCTTACCTGCTGACTTTTCGCAATGTGCAGTCAGTTGTTCAATAAAGCCTTTACCACTCTTCGGGTCGGTATCGCGTCCATCCATGAAGCAGTGAACAAAAGTATTATCCACACCATATTCTTTGGCAATATCGCAAAGTTTGAATAAGTGGTCGAATGAGCTGTGTACGCCACCGTTGGAAGTCAATCCCATGAAGTGAACGTTCTTACCTTTTTCTTTGGCATAAGTGAAGGCGGAAACGATTCCCGGGTTCTTTAGAATGCTATTGTCGGCACATGCACGGTTAATCTTTACCAGATCCTGGTATACGATACGTCCGGCGCCAATATTAAGGTGTCCTACTTCCGAGTTACCCATCTGACCATCGGGCAAACCTACATTTTCACCGCTTGCCTGAAGCTGTGAGTGAGGATATGTTGCCAGCAGACTGTCCCAGTACGGAGTAGGTGTATTGAAAATCACGTCATCTTTCCCCTGATCGCCGATACCCCAGCCATCAAGAATCATTAAAAGGGCTTTCTTACTCATAATATTAATTGATTTTAAATGTACAATCTTTAACCTTAGCAAAAACGTTCTTTATAGAGAGAACGATTTTTCCGGCTGCAAAGGTACAAAAAAGCACGGTTAAAGCGTACTGTTTCAAATGATTTATGTACTTTTGTCGCGCTTTAAAAAACAAAAAACAAGAAATATGGACGATTCAAACCCACGAACGTGCAATAGTATTTATAATTAAAGCGAACAGAGACGTTGTCCGCAATGCCTCAGTTCGTTCCTAAAGAAAGGAGGCCATTACGATGAGAACGTACCTTTATTCTGAAGCCGGCTTTATAGAAAAGTCACAATGGATGCCCAATAGCTGGGTAAACGTTGAATGCCCCGATGACAATGATTTTGATTTCCTCACCCAAGAGTTGAAAGTACCGGAATCTTTTTTGGAAGATATCGCCGATGCGGATGAACGCCCGCGTACGGAAACGGAAGGCAACTGGTTGCTAACCATCCTGCGTATCCCGATGCAGAGCAGTCAGCATGGCATTCCCTTTATCACCGTGCCAATAGGCATCATTACCAATAATGAAATTATCGTATCGGTATGTTATCACAAGACTGAACTCATCTCGGATTTTATCCAACATACACGTCGCAAAGGTATCGTAGTGAACAATAAGCTGGACTTGATCCTGCGGATGATTTATTCTTCCGCCGTCTGGTTTTTGAAGTATCTGAAACAGATAAACAATGATGTAGCCAATGCGGAAAAAGAGTTGGAGAAAAGTATCCGCAATGAAGACTTGCTCCGTCTGATGAAGTTGCAAAAAACCCTTGTCTACTTCAACACTTCCATCCGCGGAAATGAAGTGATGATCGGGCGATTGAAGAATATCTTCCAGGATACCGACTATCTGGATATGGAGCTGTTGGAGGATGTAATCATTGAACTAAAACAGGCATACAATACCGTAAACATTTACAGCGACATCCTGACAGGAACGATGGATGCTTTTGCCTCCATTATTTCCAACAACGTCAATGCTATCATGAAACGCATGACGAGCCTTTCCATCACGCTCATGATACCGACACTGATAGCCAGTTTCTACGGCATGAATGTGGATATTCACCTGGAAGATTTCCCGTATGCTTTCATATTCATTATCCTGATCTCCGTAATATTATCGGCAGGAACATTTATCTGGTTCAGGAAGATTAAGTGGTTCTAAACTACCATTACCGCATTTGTTTTTGTATCAAAGATGGTGTAGTTACGACCTCGTGACTATCATCATCTTCTTCTTTTATTCCCTCTTCCGCCTTTTCTACTTTATTCACCTTGTCGGCTCCGGCAGCAGTAGGTCGGGTTTTCCAGGTAAGGCGCGTTGTCATAACAGAAGGTTTAGTACTGGAAGGTTTCATGAAGCTGTCCATCCAGGAGTCGTCAGCATCGTCAACATTCTTCAAATTCGTAGCCGCCGAAGATTGAAGTACAGGAGATTGGGATGCGGAAGACATCTGTACCGGCTGATTCGAAGCGTTCAGCAGGAAAGCATACGTATTCTTCGTATCCTTCAAGGCACTCGAAGTTTTGAAGAAAGTAACTAGATTCATGATTACCAGAAAGACAGCCGCAAGGGGCGCAAGAGCTATGATAATCGCCAGTCGGATCAGCAACATTATAAACGGATAAAAAAGACTGTCAATGATATCATTACTGACTACCCGCATTCCTCCAGAGGATTTTGTAGATTTAAACGCCGAGGGAATGCCGCCAATACCTGCATATATCCACGCATTCATGGCATCACCGGTAGATTGCCAGATAGAAAAACCCAATATCATGAAAACCAATACGAAAATGCACTTTATCAGCACCCATACCTTTCTCCTACTTAATGTAGACATTTCATCTTCCGCGGCTTTCAGATTACAATCGTGGCACAAAGGTTTGCTGTCATAAGAATAAACAGAACTATTCAGGCAGTTCTGACATAACCCCACTCCGCAAGATGCGCAGGTGGCGACAGCGTAGTCATTCAAATGTTTATTGCAATTCATAACAGTGTCTTTCTTTGTGTACAAAGATATACAAAGAAAGACACTTTACCTAAAACGACGTCAGTTTTGTTTTTCCACCTCGTATATTTCCTTTACTTCGCTTCCGTCCAAATATACTAATTGAAATCAGATATAGTCATTCTTCAGTATGAGAATAATATTTTCCCCTTTTTGACCAGATTTCGCAAATAATACGTATGTTTGCGCCAAATAGGTCAATGAACATGAAAATACACAGAAATCTAATGCTTGTATGCCTGCTCCTCATGGCATCAATCTCTTATGCTCAATCCGAAACCATCGTTGTAGGAAAAAAAGCGGACGGAACGGACTTAAAAGCACAGTGCTACACTTTTCCGCAGCGGGTGGAAACTTTCTCCATGAGTGATAAAGGCGATTATCTCTGCGTCAGTTTCAGGGAAACCACTAAAAGCGGTAAGTATCTGAAGAATAAAGGAGAAATAGGTTTCTATGACACAAAGAGCAGTCAGCTCCTATGGAAACAGCCGATTGACTTCAGCAAATCACGGATAACTTGTCTTTCGGAAGGGGTCTTGATAACTGAAATCGGCAGCAAGATATCATTGCTCAGTAGAGAAACAGGAGCGAAGAGATGGGAAGCCAGTTTATTTCCGGTATATGTGGACGATTCATTGGGATTGGTCTTAGGTTATAACTCCCCTACCTCCAACAAACTCCGCGCTGTCAACTTGAAATTCGGTAATGATCTGTGGGAAAACAAAATACCTCATCAATACGGTTGGAACGAAGTTCTTGATCTGGAACAAAATAAACAACTGATTGTAGCGGATGCATTGCATAAACTGGATTTCATGACCGGAGAGTTACTGACCTATCCGGGAAAACCGGGAGCTCATGATACAAAAGCGGCATTGCTGCAAGGATTAGCCGCTGTAGCAGTCGGAGTAGCCGGTGGCGTAGCAACCGGTGGTGCCTATTATTACAGCTATGTTCCCATTGCCAATAATACAATCACGGGGTTGACCTCCAATATACTGTCTCAGGATTCACTTTATTACTGGGCAGACCGTCAACACATCTCCTGTATGGACACGGCTTTCAACGTAATGTGGCAAACAGAGTTTCCTGATGTGAAAGCTTCCTGCTCTAAACTTTTCGTGCAAGATGATAAGTTATTCATGCTGAATTACGGCTACGGATTACGCGAAGGAGCAAGCCGCAAGAAATATGGACGCCCATTTATAGCCTGTTATAACTTGCTAAACGGAGAAGAAATCTTCTTCAACCAACTAAGCGTAAAGAAAGATATGATTGAAGATGCCCTGCGAACTGATGACGCACTCTACATGCTGTTTGATGACGGAATGGCTTATCAGGAGCTGACGGATTCCATCGTAAATATTGTACCTTGGGATACCAAGCAATACGGTAAGCTGGAAGCGATGTTGCCCGGTACACTCTATGCAGCCAACAAAGATACAACCGCTTTCAAGTCGCTCGCTTTCGATGGAGAACATTGCCTGGTATATAATGATCAAGGAGTTATCTATGAAGTAGACAAGGATTTGAACATCAGGAATACCTATGAACGGGAGCGGATTTACAGCCCCAGTATCCAACTAAAAGATTATTTATGTATCGGCAATCGTGGAGACTATTGGTTCATTCACGAAATGGGAATGCCTGTAGCCCATCTTGATACGGAGTTCAAAAAAGGGCGGGTGATTGGTAATAAGCTGCTGCTACTTAACAATGAAAACCAATTCCTGTTTATCGATCTGGATGAAGCGATAGAATAATCACTTGAAATCAAGTGCTAACTGCCCGTCACCCAATAGATTGAATGTCATGCGGTGATAAGGCGTAGTTCCACGTTCGGAGATGGCCGCACGATGTTTCTTCGTGGGATATCCTTTGTTATGGTCCCAATCATAATATGGAAATTCTTCGTGAAGGCGGTTCATATAATCATCACGATAGGTTTTGGCAAGCACAGAAGCTGCTGCAATAGAAAGGTATTTACCGTCGCCTTTAATCACCGTGGTATGCGGAAGATCCTGATATTTCTTGAAGCGGTTGCCATCTATAAGCAGATGCTGCGGACGCATCTTTAATTGATCTACGGCACGATGCATGGCAAGGAAAGAAGCGTTCAGGATGTTAATCTTATCAATCTCTTCGGGAGATACAATGCCAACCGCCCATGCCAGTGCTTCTTTCTCAATCACTTCACGCAAAGCATAGCGCTGATGTTCCGTCAACTGTTTGGAATCATTCAGTAGTTCGTTCTTGAAATCTTTGGGAAGGATCACGGCAGCAGCATATACAGCTCCTGCCAAACAACCACGTCCGGCCTCATCGCAACCGGCTTCAATCAGATCTTTATTCAAATAAGGCAATAGCATACAGCATTAATTTAGAGGCACAAAGATAAATCTTTTTGAAAGCAAACCTGACTTTTAAAGGAAAATAATTACATTTGCAGAAACAACAAATATACTATGAAGCAAGTACTGTATCTAATATTTGCAGTTTCCCTATTAACCACGATCCCCTTACAGGCTCAAGACAGCAAACAAGCCCAGACCTTATTAGAACAAGCTCAAAAAGTCCTGTTCAGCAATCCCAAGCAGGCATCATACTATGCAGCTCAGGCAGCTGCCTTATTTCCCGAAGACGACCCCAATGAAACCCGTGCACAAGCTATGATACTCTATTGCCAAGCAGAACAATTGCTGGGCAACTTCGATTTGAGTATCAAGAATTTATATGATACACAGAGATATATCAATCCCGCAAACAAACGGCAAACAGCTCAGCTTTATTCACTCATGGGACGTGTATATAGTAAGTTGGGCGATTATAACAAAGGGATAGAACTGAACGATAAGGCAACCTCTATTTTCAAGTCTTTAGGAGATTCAGCTTCAGTGGCCGGATGTTATAATGAGCGTGGAGTCATGCATTATCTGCTTGATGAATTTCTGGTAGCAGAAAGATTTCTTCAACGGGCCTTGACTATCAATCGTGCCCAAAGGAACTTAAAAGAGATTGCTACCAATCTGAACAATCTATGTCTATATCAAGGAGATACGGAAAAGAAACTGTCCTTTATTCAGGAAGCCATAGCCATCAATAAAAATCTGGATGCACAATGGTCATTGGGAGAGAACTACAACAATATGGGCAAGCAATATTACTTCGGCGAGCAATACTCCAAAGCTTTGGAAGCTTTGCAGAAAGCCTATGAATATGCCCATAATATCGGCGCCAAGGAATTGATTTGTGATTATTATGAATATTCGTCCTGGGTATATGCCGCCATAGGTGATTATGACCAGGCCTATAAACGGCTCAGTCAAATGTATGCCTTGAGCAAAGAGTTGCAAAGTAGCAACAAGTTGCGCAACATTGAACAAGAAATCTCTTATAAAAGATATCAGGATCAGAAATATGCTACCGAAATGCAGGAGCAAACTTATAAGATAGAACTACTAAAGCGCAACCTATGGCTTTTGGGCAGTATACTTGTTCTTGGTTTAGCTTTCAGTATATTCTTATATAAATGGTATAAACGCAGAAAAGGTCTTCAACTAATAGAAGCCCGATATCAACTGGAACTGTCACAACGGGAAATATCCGAATTGAAACTGCACCAACAGGAATTGGAACTGCAAAATGTACAGAGTGCCTTAGACAACAGTCAACAAGAAGTAACCAGCTTTGCCGTATTTCTTAGAAGCCGTAACGAGTTGCTGGGCAAAATACGTGAGATGATTAAGGAAGGGTATAGAATGGACAATCAAGCACTGGTTCCCCACTTAAAGAAGGTAAATGCTTTTATCAGCCAATACCAAAGCGGAGATAAGACCAATAATACATTGCTGCTGAGTGTTGAGGAGAAAAATAAAGAGTTTATCGAAAAACTCGTAAAGCAACACCCCAACCTCACACAAGGCGAAAAATATCTCGCAACTTTATTACGGGTGAATCTCTCTACAAAAGAAATCTCAATGATTACTGGAAGCACTCCCAAAACCATCAACATGAACCGTTACCGGTTGCGCAAATCACTCAACTTATCCACAGAAGAAGACTTAACTACATATTTGCAAAGTGTTTAACCTCATCCTTACACACAATAGCATTTTGTAGATATAATCCCAGAATTATATCACTATATATCAAACAATTAAGAATTTCATTGTAGTACAAATATTTCCTCTAAAAAGCCCTTTTGTAGATTAATTATAGAACCCCCAGATTGTGAACTTTGATAAATAACATTCTTATTTGTGGTGTGAAACACATTTTATTAACCTTAAAAAACCACACACATGGGTAGAATTATTAAGAATTGTTCCATGAAGAGAGTAGTCAAGTTAGCCTTACTCTTTGCTTTCCTGATTCCACTAAGTTCTTTAGCACAGAACATTCAACTGACAGGTACAGTAACCGATACAACAGGTGAAACTGTTATCGGTGCAAGTGTACTTGAAAAAGGTACTACTAACGGAGTGATTACCAATATAGACGGTAACTTCTCACTAAACGTTTCCCCTAAGGCAATTATCGTTATTTCTTACGTAGGATACACTACTCAGGAAATTCCTCTTAACGGTGCAAAAAACATTAAGGTAGTATTGAGAGAAGATACTGAAATGTTGGAAGAAGTAGTAGTCATCGGTTATGGTACCATGAAGAAAAGTGATATGACAGGTGCCATTTCATCTGTTGACGTCGAAGAACTATCCAAACGTACCACCACTAACCCCGCCGAAGCGCTGCAAGGTAAAATCGCCGGTGTAAACATTATGAAAGCAGGTGGTAACGCCGGTGCCGGCGTACAAGTAAAAATTCGTGGCGTAAAGACTTTCGGAGATAACGAACCTCTTTATATCATCGATGGTTTCCCGGGTGATATAAATGCTGTTAACCCGCAGGATATTCAAGCTATGGAAGTACTGAAGGATGGTGCTGCCGCTGCCATATACGGTTCGGTTGCTGCCAATGGTGTAATTATCGTAACTACTAAAAATGGTAAGAAAGGCGAAACAAAAATAGATTTCAGTGCATACGTAAGTATGACAAATGTAGCGAAAAAACTCGACTTGCTGAATGCAGAGCAATATAAGAAAGTACATACACAAATGTATGAGAACTGGAACGCTCATGTAATAAATCATAAGTCGCAATACGACCCGAAAGGTAACGGTGCATGGGAAAAACAGATATTGGAACTGGAACCTTACATGACCAAGAATACCGGCATCGACACTGACTGGCAGGATGCAATGATGCGTACCGGTCTTTCACAGAACTATATGTTCAGTGTAAGAGGTGGTAGCGAAAATGCCCAATATTCCGTTTCATACAATCACGCTGATGACAAAGGTATTTTCCTTGGCAATGATTACCGTCAGGATAATGCACGCCTAAAACTGCACATGAGCAAATATATCTTTGATATTGACGCCAACATGGCTTTCAAATTCACAGATAGCAAACAGCCCGAATATCAGCTGAAAGAAATGTATATGATTTCTCCGCTGGTACCTATCTACAATGAAAATGAAGAATATGGCTTCGGTCTGACAAACTTCGATAACCTGCCCAACAATCGTAATGTTATGGCCGACCAGCACTACGAGAAATCTACAGATAAGAAGTATCATACCACCGCCAACGTAGCTTTAACTGCCAACTTCACTAAATGGTTGAGTTTCAAAATAAGTTATGCTTACCGTGGAGAGCATCAACGCCAAACTTACCATACACCGGCTTACATTTCCGACGTAAAAGCCAAGCGAGACTATCCGTATCATAGCGAAACCACCGCTTACTGGGAAGAGCATGTATGGGAGAATGTACTGAGTTTCAACAAAGCATTCGGCAAACATTCTGTCAATGCCGTAGCCGGTACTTCAACCATGGCTCGCAAATATACATGGAATTCTGTAGGCGTAGAAGGTAAATCGACAACTTATAAGGTAGAGGACGGGCAATTGGTAATCGGTGAACAACCAGGAGGTTTCCTCGATCCGGGCTTCTCTACAATCGGTGCAGGTGCAGGTGGTACTTACGACGGTGACGGAACTAAATGGGATTACAGACGCGTATCCTTCTTCGGTCGCGTAAATTATAACTATAACGATCGTTATCTGATTCAGGCAACTGTACGTTCCGACGGTTCTTCCAAGTTTGGTGCTGACAACCGTTGGGGTTTCTTTCCATCAATAGCTGTGGGCTGGAGAATCAGTGAAGAAGAATTTTTCCCAAAAGGTATTGCGCTGAACAATTTGAAATTGCGTGCCAGCTGGGGACGTCTGGGTAACGAAAATGCCTTGGGATATTATGACTTCCTCGCTCTAATTTCTACTTATAACACCAAATACCAGGGATATGTAAAAGGTAACGGTGATAATGCATGGGCAGGAAGTATTGCCCGTGGGCTGGAGAATCGTTCGTTGAAATGGGAAACTACAGATACTAAGAATATTGGTCTTGACTTCGGTTTCTTCAACAACAAACTGACCGGTGCCATGAACTACTATTACAATCAAACCGAAGAACTCTTGATTACGAAAGCACTTCCACCTTCTGCCGGCTTGAACAACCCAATCCTGAATGTGGGTAAAATCCGCAACTCCGGTGTTGAAGTTGAGATAAACTGGGCTGACTCAAAAGGTGGTTTCGATTATAACATCGGTATGAATTTCAGTACAACCAAGAATAAAGTTGTAGAACTGGCAGACAAAGGACAAGTCCTTTATGGTGAAGGTTTGAAATATGGAACTGAACACTTCCCAACCCAGACGCGCGTTGGCAAACCTATCGGTGCATTCTATCTTTATAAGACCAACGGTTTGTTCCAAAGCAATGAAGAAGCCCGCCAATATGTAAATGCAGATGGAGACGAGTATCAGCCTTTCGCCGATGCCGGTGATATCCGCTATGTAGATGTAAATGGCGACGGCTATATTGATGATGATGACAAAGTATATTGTGGATCGGGTATACCTACACTGGAAGTTAACCTGAATTTCTCTGCCGGCTATAAAGGCTTCGACCTTTCTGTTGTATTGGGTAGTGCATGGGGACACAAGATTTATAATGGTAACAAGTACTTCTATGAAGGAATGAACTCCGGTTCCAACTTCCTCACATCATCCTTGAATGTCTGGACACCTCAAAATACCAATACAAACATACCTCGCGCCATCTTCAACGACCCGAACGGTAACTTGAAGGAGTCTGACCGCTTCATTGAAAAAGGTGACTTTGTCCGCCTCCGTCAATTACAATTAGGTTATACCCTACCAAAAAAAATAATGCAAAAAGTATTCATCGAGAGATTGCGTTTTTATGTAAGTGGTGAAAACCTCTTCACAATCACTGGATACGACGGCATCGACCCCGAATTCTCACGTGTAAGTGTATTGAACACCGGTATTGATAAACTGATTTATCCGTTTACCCGTTCATTCACTTTGGGTGCCCAACTTACTTTCTAACTCATTTAACATTGTATAAACATGAAAAAAGTAATATATATAGCCAGCCTTTGTTTTGCATCGCTCTTTGTGAGCTCTTGCGATGATTATCTAACCTTGGAATCTCCCGACCAGTTGACTTCGGGAAGTTTCTGGCGTAACGAAAGTGATGCACAAGCCGGAATATCAGCTGCATATTCGCAATTAGAATACTACATTGACACCTGGGAATTTGCCGAAGTTAAATGGCCGGTGGAAGCTTACCGTGAAGACATTATCAATATGGGTAACGATGCACGTAACTATCCCAACTGGCTGGAACTCTACAATTTCACTTATACAAACGGTAACTCACAGTTCAGCAATTATTGGTGGAACAACTACAAAGGAGCCAGCTTTGCCAATCAGGTAATAGAGAAAGTGACAGAGATGGAAGAAGGAACTATCGACCCTACTGTCCGCACGCAAATTATAAACGAAGGTTATTTTCTTCGCGCTTACTATCACCTTAAATTGCTTTTGAATTGGAAAGAAATTATCATCCGTGACAAGTATATCACCAGTCAGGCAGAATTAAGCAAAGGACTTTCACCGCGTCCCGATGCCTGGGATTTTATTATAGAAGATTTAAAGCGAGCCACTGCTCTCCCTTCTTCTTATGACAACGACAACATCGGTCGAGCCACCAGTGGGGCAGCCAATGCCTATTTAGGTTTTGCCTATCTGACACGCGCTTACGAAGAATCTGACAAGAAGACAGAATATCTGAATGAGGCACTTACAGCACTAAACAATGTCAAAGGCTACGAACTGGTAAAGAAGTTTTCAAGTATGTTTGACGCCAGCAACAAAAACAGCAAAGAATCTATCTTTGAGTTGCAGACTTCCATGAGTAGTGCCAATGGTGCTAACTATCGCACTCAACTCCACCGTTGGATAGGTACATCCGAACTTTGGGGATGGGATGAGATTCTTCCGAGTAATGTATTGATGGAAGCGTACATGAAAGAAGGTGAGATTGCCACAACCGGACGCTATGACTCACGCTTGTATGAGAGTGTATTCTTCCAATGTGATTATTTCAATGATGGAAGCGGGCGTGTTTACGGGGGCGATTATGACAACTGGTTCTGTAGTTTCGATGATAAGAATAACCCTATTCCCGGTACAAGTTACAATCGGCCTTCCTTCCGCAAGTTTATGCCCACCGACTATGATGGCTTATACAATAATTATTGTGCCATCAACATTCCTTTGATGCGTTATGCCAATGTATTGTTAATGAAGGCGGAAGTATTGAACGAGCAAGGCCATCCCGAGCAAGCCATTCCGCTGATTAATGAAATCAGAAATGTACATGGAGACATGCCTGCCATGAAAGGGACTTCACAACAAGAGGTACGTGAGCAAATAGAACATGAACGTATGATTGAATTCCCGCTGGAAAACTGGCGCTGGTATGATTTACGCCGTTGGGGCAAATTAGCGTCAGCCTTGGCAGATGCAGGACGCGCCGGCTTTAATGTAGAGAAGAATTCGTTCTACCCTATTCCGTTGACTGAAATCAATTCGAACGACCAAATTAACAAATAAATTCTCTCTTCACTCAATATGACATCCTAACGAGACGGTATTTACCTACAGTGATACCGCCTCGTTATATTCAAATGAATTATCTTTGCCCTCAAAAACGACATAGATATGTTTACAATTATCGGACTGATGCTCACAGGAATGCTGCTGGGCTACCTCTTACGGAAACGGAATTTAAGTAAAATACATAAGGTGATCACAGTGCTGATCTGGGTGCTGCTCTTCATTCTCGGCATTGAAGTGGGAGGAAACGAGCAAATTATCAAAGGACTGCACACCATTGGCCTTGAAGCCGTCATACTCACCATAGGTGGAACTCTGGGAAGTGTGATTGCCGCTTGGGCACTGTGGAGGGCCTTATACAAACGGAAAGGAGGACAAGCATGAAAGGAAGTCTTATCATAGTCGGCTTTTTTGTGCTGGGGACACTTTGCGGAGTCTTTCACTTGATACCTATCGACATCGTAGTAGATAGTAAAGTCAGCTTTTATGCACTTTGCGCACTGATGTTCAGTGTAGGGCTAAGTGTAGGCAATGACCCGCAAACGTTGAAAAATTTTCGTTCACTCAATCCACGGTTGATATTCCTGCCTATCATGACCATTCTGGGCACGTTGGCAGGTTCTGCCGCAGTCAGCCTGATACTGACACACCGTTCCCTGACAGATTGCCTGGCTGTAGGTTCGGGCTTCGGTTACTATTCACTCTCCAGTATCTTCATTACCGAATATAAAGGAGCTGAATTAGGGACAATTGCCCTGCTCGCCAACATCAGCCGTGAGATTCTTACCCTGCTGGCTGCACCATTACTGGTGCGTTGGTTCGGCAACCTCGCCCCTATCTCTGCCGGAGGGGCAACTACGATGGACACCACACTGCCCATCATTACACGAACGGCCGGACAACAATTTGTAGTTGTCTCCATCTTCCACGGATTTGTAGTGGATTTCAGCGTTCCGTTCCTTGTGACACTGTTTTGTTCTATTTAATACTGTTTTGAAATGACAGCTTAGAAGCGAATTGGTACGCGGACGACACAGACGAAGCGGACAAACGCGGATTCTAATTTTCATTTCAGAACTTAAAGCAAATTATCATGAAAGCCAAAGTTTATACTTTACTCTTTTCCTCATTGCTTTGTGTTTCTGCCCTGGCTGATAACGAACCTTGGCAGAACCCACAAATCAACGAGATAAACAGAGAGCCGATGCATGCGCACTTCATTCCGTTTACGAATGAAGCCAACGCTTTGAAACAACGCTCTCTCCCCGCCGATGTGCGTTTCGATGTGAATCCTGCGACAGAAAGACGAGTTTCTCTGGATGGAACCTGGAAATTCCTGTTTTCAAAGAATAACGATCTTTGTCCAAAGGATTTCCATAAACCCGGATACAATACCCGGAAGTGGAGCAAAATACAAGTTCCCGGAAGTTGGGAACTGCAAGGATTCGATGCTCCTATCTATACGGATACCCGCTATCCATTTCCTGCCAATCCTCCGTATGTACCTGCCGATTACAATCCGGTAGGAGCTTACATCCGTGAGTTTACCGTCCCGAATGGTTGGGAAGGTATGGATATCTTCCTTGACTTCGAAGGAGTGGAATCCGCTTATTATGTATGGGTGAACGGTGAGCTTGCCGGATATGCGGAAGACAGTCGTCTGCCGTCTCACTTCAACGTCACCAAGCTGTTGAAAAAAGGCAGTAATAAACTTGCCGTGAAAGTATTCCGTTACAGCGACGGCTCCTATCTTGAAGGGCAGGACTACTGGAAATACAGTGGCATTGAACGGGATGTATATCTCTATGCCCGTCCGCAAAGCCGTGTCCGTGACTTCCGGATGACTGCCGAGTTAGTCAATGATTACAAAGATGGGGAACTAGACCTCGATATATTACTTCATCAGCCGAAAGTCGGAGAAAGCGTCGAAGTTAAGGTATTGGATGAAGGCAGGGAGATTTACAACCGGAAGAAGTCCATCACTTTCACCACTGATACTCTGTTCAGCCAACAGGAAATTTTCCCGAATATACGTGCATGGAATGCGGAAACGCCGAATACTTACACATTAGTAGTCAGCACCTTCGACGCCCAGGGAAAACCGCTGGAATCTTTCACTCACCTTTTTGGTTTCCGCACGGTAGAGATGCGCAACGGAATGCAGATGATCAACGGGAAAGCAGTACTGTTTAAAGGAGTAAACCGTCACGAGCACGATCCACACAAAGGGCGCACTATCAGTGTCGCTTCCATGATACATGATATTCAGTTGATGAAACAGTTTAATCTGAACGGTGTACGCAACTGCCACTATCCGAACTACTCTGCCTGGTACGAGCTTTGCACCGAATTCGGTCTGTACATGGTGGATGAAGCCAATATCGAAAGCCACGGCATGATGGATCACAAGGATGGAACGCTGGCTAATTATCCGGACTGGGAACTCCCCTTCATGGAGCGCATGAGCCGCATGATAGCACGCGACCGTAACTACTCAGCCATCGTCACCTGGTCCATGGGTAATGAATCCGGGTATGGCAAACATTTTGAAACGCTGTACGATTATACTAAGAAAATAGATCCTACCCGTCCGGTACAATACGAAGGAGGCGGCTACGATGCAAAAAGCGACATTTACTGTCCGATGTATGCACGTATCTGGTCACTGCGCCGCCACATCAATCAGCGTGACAAACGCCCCTTGATTATGTGTGAGTACGCCCATGCAATGGGTAACAGCGTAGGAAACTTCCAGGATTACTGGGATTTGATTTATAAATATGACCAGCTACAAGGCGGATTTATCTGGGACTGGGTAGACCAGACATTCGCCATCAAAGATAAAAACAACCGTGATATCTGGGCATTCGGAGGCGACATGGGCTTTGTAGGCATCGTCAACGACTCTAACTTCTGTGCCAACGGACTGGTAGCTGCCGACCGTTCTCTCCATCCGCACATCTATGAGGTAAAGAAAGTATTGCAATACATTCACTTCGAACCGGTAGCTTTTACTCCGAACAAGATAAAAGTCAGCAATCGGCATGATTTCATCGGTTTGGAAGGATATACCCTGCGTTGGGCAGTAGAGTGCGACGGAAAAGCGGTACAAGGAGGTGAAATGAACTTCCCCGTAATCACTCCGGGAAGCTCTGCCAATATAGAATTACCCTTGAAAGCATTGCCTGCCGACGGTAAGGAATACTTCCTGACTCTGTGCGCATTCACCAAGCATGAAGCTCCGCTGATACCGAAAGGACATGAAGTGGCCATTGAGCAATGGATACTCCCCACGACTCAAATCGCCGGAAAGGTTCAGCCCGCCAACAGTACGTTGGCAACAGACCGGAATAATGAAGCGATCACACTGAAAGGAAATAACTTCCAGATAGCCTTCTCTACCCAAAACGGTGAGATGACAGAACTGATCTACCATGGAAAGAATCTGATTAAAGAGGGATTACAACCCAACTTCTGGCGTCCGTTGACGGACAACGATATTCCTAATGGACATCTCAATCGCTGCGCCACCTGGAAGACTGCCGGAAAGGATGCTAAACTAGAGAATCTGGAAGTTACGGAGAAACAGCAGATTGTCATTGTAACGGCTACTTATAAGATGGAGGCACAAGGCTCTACATTGCAAACAATCTATGATATTCATCCTGACGGTGCCGTCCGGGTGAGCATGCACTTCACCCCGGGCAAACAGGCGCTGAATGAAATGCCTCGTCTGGGTATGCGTATGATACTTTCGGCAGAATATGAAATGATGTCCTGGCTGGGACGCGGTCCACAGGAAAACTATGCAGACCGAAAGACAGGAGCATTAGTAGGCCTGTATAATGCTACGGTTTGGGAACAATTCCATCCGTATGTACGTGCTCAGGAAACGGCCAATCACTGTGATGTACGTTGGATTGCCCTGCGCAATGCTGCCGGAGAAGGTTTACTGGTTACGGGAGAAGATCCTCTGAGCGTAAGTGCCTGGAACTTCCCGATGGAGGACATTGAATATCGTCCCTCGCAGGTAGAACGCCGTCATGGAGGAAGTATCCTGAAAAAGGATATAATTTGGCTAAACATCGATCATCAGCAGATGGGTGTGGGTGGTGACAATACCTGGGGAGCACAGGTACATCCCGAATACACTATCACGCCACACGAGTGGAAATACAGTTTTACACTGCAACCGCTCGGAGCAAAGGATGATGCAGCGGAACAGGCTCATCAATGTTGGTTCTGAGAGATAAATGATAATTTATCATCTAAAAAGAAATCATTAATTATAAATTAGATCATGCGACATAAGTTTATACACATTATTTGTATTACTCTGCTGGTTACAGGCATCACCGCCTGCACTCCCGGCAACAAAAACACTGCGGAGAAGCGGTATACATTCAATAATATACTGGATATTGCCTACACTCCCGATACCTTGCACCGCTGCTACGGCTGGTTCACAGATGCCGGCTCGTGGATGGGCTTCACTCTTCCCGAGAAAGAGAACTGGGTAAACGGTTTCTGCGGTCCGTTCAGCCTGGATATGTTCCGCCGCCAGTGGATGGCTCAATCCGCTGTTACGGTAGGTTTTAGTCAGAAAGTCTCGGATACCTTTGTGCCTGACTCCACCTGTTACTATCCCGGAGAACTGTATATGTCCGCCCATTCCGGTAACGGAACTATCACCCAGCGGCTTAACTTCGTAAATGCCTCCACCGCATTGCTTCGTATAGAAGCCGACAAAGCGGAAGAACTGATGCTGACCGGCAGCCAATGGGGAAAGAATATAACCGTAAGCGTAGAGCAGAACTCTGCAATAGCCCGCCATCCCAGTGGAGAAAGCGTAACTGTAACGTTCCCTCCCGATGTGAAACTTACCGGAACGGATAACAATTACACCGCCCTTATCCACACCTCTAAGTATCCCGTAAATGTAGCCATTTCCTTCTTCACCTCCGAAAAGGAAATGACAGTCGGATTACAGAACCTCCCCAACCTGCTCAATAATCCCGAGAAAGCATTGCAAGCCAATGCCGAACGTTGGGAAGGATACCTGACGAAGATACTGCGTACCGACATGAAACCCGAATACGACCGCATCGCCGTGAAAGCCGTAACCACTCTTATCTCCAACTGGCGCACCCACCGTGGCGGTCTGTTGCACGAGGGTATTGTCCCAAGCCATGCAGTTGGCTACTTTGTAGGTTTCTGGGCATGGGATACCTGGCGTTTCAGTGCGGGGACTGCTAAGTTCGATCCTGAACTGGCAAAGAATAACATCCGTGCCATGTTCGATTACCAGCAACCGGACGGCATGGTAATCGACTGTATCTACACTGATCCATCCGAAAACAATGCCCGTGACAGCAAACCGCCTTTGGTATGTTGGGCTGTAGACGAGATTTTCACGCATACAGGCGACACGGCTTTCGTTTCCGAGATGTATCCGCAACTGCTTGCTTATTATAAGTGGTGGTATCAGAAACGTGACCATAATCATAATGGTATGTGCGAATACGGTGCCACTGACGGTACTCTGGAAGCAGCCGCTTGGGAAAGCGGAATGGACAATGCCATTCGTTTTGACGACGCCATGATGCTGAAGAACGACGGAGGCGAGGATGCCTGGAGTATGGACCAGGAAAGTGTAGACCTGAATGCCTACCTGGCACTGGAATGTAAGTTACTAAAGAAATTTTCCGGATTACTGAATGTCTCATTCGATGCTCCCGACTATAGTAATAAAGTAGCCGATTATTTCTTTGATCCCAAACTCAACTTCTTCTTTGACCGCCGTCTGAAAGACGGTTCATTCATTGAAGAACCGGGATGCGAAGCCTATACTCCGTTGTGGACACAGATTGCCACGCAAGAGCAGGTAGATAAGATGTTACCCATGCTTCAGGATACAGCAAAGTTCTCAACGTATATTCCTTTCCCCACCATTGCCGCAGATAATCCCAAGTATAACCCACGCGGCTACTGGCGTGGTCCTATCTGGCTAGATCAAACTTACTTTGCCATTCGCGGGCTCCGCAACTATGGTTATCATAAGCTTGCCGATGAATATACATTGCAGGTATTCGACCGCCTCAACGGACTGAAAGAAGGAGCACCCATCCATGAGAACTACGGCACGCACACCGGAGAGCGACTGAAAGCGCCACACTTTAGCTGGAGTTCATCCCATCTATTGATGATGTACGATGATTACGGGAAGTAATTCCCATTCCCTCTAATAAAAGAAGGTGTGTCATAATGCAGTACTATCTCAATTCTCCTCCTCCCGGGAGGAGGGGAGCTTAAGTTACTTTCCAGTTTTGACACACCTTCTTCTATTAGAGGGAATAACAAACAGGCTTCTTAAAAGAGGCTCCACGCAACCGTCAGCCCCGCCATCACGATAGCTACCATACTCATCAGCTTGATAAGTATATTCAAACTCGGACCGGAAGTATCTTTGAACGGGTCACCTACCGTATCGCCTACCACAGTAGCTTTATGTACTTCGCTACCCTTACCACCAAAGTTACCTTCTTCCACATATTTCTTTGCATTATCCCATGCACCGCCGGCATTCGCCATAAAGATGGCAAGAACGAAGCCGCTGCTCAATCCACCGATCAGCAGCCCCAGCACACCGGGAACGCCAAAGATAAGTCCCGTTGCAATCGGAGCAATAATGGCTATCAGCGAAGGAACTACCATTTCACGCTGTGCCCCTTTTGTAGAAATCTCTACACAACGCTCGTAATCCGGTTCTGTCTCACCGGTAAGTATACCTTTGATTTCACGGAACTGGCGGCGTACTTCATCCACCATGTGAGCAGCAGCACGGCCAACAGCATTCATTGTCAATCCGCAGAAAAGGAATGCCATCATACTGCCCAGGAACATACCCGAAAGAACCTTCGGATTCATCAATGTCACATCATAATGATGCATAAAATCGAAGAAAGTGGCATCCTGAAGAGCCACGGAGTTACCATGAGGAAGCGTTAAATCCGTGGTTCCCAAACGAGTCAGTCCGATACGGATTTCTTCAATATAAGAAGCAAGCAGGGCAAGTCCCGTAAGTGCAGCCGAACCAATGGCAAAACCCTTTCCGGTAGCAGCAGTAGTATTTCCCAAAGAGTCGAGAGCATCCGTACGTTTACGTACTTCCGCACCCAGACCGGACATTTCAGCGTTTCCGCCCGCATTATCAGCAATAGGACCATAAGCATCCGTAGCAAGCGTAATGCCCAGGGTGGAAAGCATACCTACGGCAGCAATACCGATACCGTAAAGTCCCATACCTACATTATTGAAATCGAACCCTGATGCAAACAGGTAGGAAGCAATAATACCGACTACTACAGCAATCACAGGAATCGCAGTAGACAGCATACCCAAACCGATACCGGAGATAATCACCGTTGCCGGGCCAGTCTTTCCGCTTTCGCTCAACTTCTGAGTAGGACGATAGGATTGTGAGGTATAGTATTCCGTAGAACGTCCGATGATGATGCCGACTACCAGACCGACTATAACGGCACAAGATATCCACATCCAGTTATCAAGTTTCAATAACCAAAGAATAAAGAAAGTAGCCACAACAATCAGCACTGAACTCAGGTTCGTACCGAAAGCTAACGAAGCAAGCAGGTCTTTCATCTTCGCATTCTCCTTGGTACGTACTGCGAAGATACCGATAATAGAAAGAAGAATACCTACGGCCGCAATCAGCATCGGAGCTATAACAGCTTTGAACTGCATGGCCGTATCTCCCGTATGAATAAAGGCAGCAGCACCCAGAGCGGCAGTTGCCAGGATAGAGCCACAATAGCTTTCATAGAGGTCTGCACCCATACCGGCTACATCGCCTACGTTGTCACCTACATTATCTGCAATTGTTGCAGGGTTACGCGGGTCATCTTCGGGAATACCGGCCTCAACCTTACCTACCAGGTCGGCGCCTACATCGGCAGCTTTCGTATAAATACCTCCACCTACACGGGCAAAGAGCGCTTGTGTGGAAGCACCCATTCCGAAGGTAAGCATGGTGGTAGTGATAATGCAGAGTTTATGAGTCGGAGTCAGAACATCTTCCGGTATAACCGCATTCAATAACAGATACCAGAAAGAAATATCGAGCAAGCCCAAACCCACTACGACCAGTCCCATTACCGCACCGCTACGGAAAGCAACGCGCAATCCCGCATTCAGTGAGCTACGGGCAGCATTTGCTGTGCGTGCCGAAGCATACGTTGCCGTCTTCATGCCGAGGAATCCGGAGAGGCCGGAGAAGAAACCGCCCGTCAGGAAAGCAATCGGTACCCAACGATTCTGTACATCGAAACCATAAGCCATAATAGCGAAAAGGATCACAAGTCCCAGAAATACCCAGCCAACTATCTTATACTGTTGTTTCAGATAAGACATCGCGCCTTTACGCACAGCGGCGGCAATCTTTATCATTTGCGGAGTACCCTCACTCTCTTTCATCATTTGCTTATGGAAATAGTAAGCAAAGCAGAGAGCTAAAACGGAAGCGGCCGGAATCAGCCAGAAAAGCAAACTGTCCATGGTGTTATTCGTATTAAAAGGTTGATTGAAAGTCTAAAAGTATTGATTTGAAACGAAATAAGCAAAGGAATAAAAGAAAAATCAACTCATTCTATTAAATTTGCAGGCAAAAACCGTACCCGATTGAGCACCCATGTTGTAGTATAAGTAAAATCAATAAAAACAAAGGAATAATGAAACGCACAGATTTTACTTTTAGAAAGGTATGGATGATATACACAGTATATTTTCTTCTACTCTTTACCCCAACCGCAAATGCACAGCAAACATCCAGACTGGTCAGCCTGGAACTAAAAAACGAAAAGCTATCTGCCGCACTGAAACAGATAGAAAAGATGGGCGGCAAGAATATCCTTTTTGCCTATGAAGAGACGGAGAATTATCACGTAACAGCAAGTATCCGTAAACAGACGCAAGACGAAGCCATCCGCACAGTACTGAAAGGAAAACCTTTCAACTGTATCGAACGTACTGATTACTTCGTGATTCAGCGGAAGGGAAAAGATGGCAAGACTACCCAAGTACGCGGAACCATATACGGAGACCGAAATGAACCGTTAGCGTATGCCAACGTCATCCTGCTGGCAGCAGCTGATTCCGCCTTTATTACAGGATGCGTCACAGCGGAAGACGGTAGCTTTATCCTACCCGGCAACAATGAAAAAAAACATTTGCTGAAAGTAACCTACATAGGCTATCAACCCTTGACGCTTCCTTGCCAGCCGGAAAATGACATTCACCTGCAACCAGACGCACAAATGCTGAAAGAAGTGACCGTTACTGCCTCTCGTCCACTGATGGAACGCAAGAATGGCGCTTTCGTTGCCAACGTAGCAGGGACACCGCTTTCTATGCTGGGCTCTGCAAGCGATATGATCGGTCACCTCCCTTTTGTCACCGGCTCGGACGGTAACTATACCGTTATCGGACGAGGCAAACCGGAGATCTACATCAATGGCCGAAAAGTACGCGACACCTCCGAACTAAACCAACTTCAGGCTAACGAAATACTCTCCGCTGAGATTGTAACCACGCCCGGAGCACGTTATTCCTCCAACGTGTCATCCGTTATCCGGCTACGTACCATCCGCAAGCGCGGGCAAGGTTTAAGTGCCAACGCCTATGCAGACTATACTCAGGGACACTCAGCAAAAGGCAAACAAGGCGCCTCCCTAAATTATCGTACCGGCGGACTGGACATCTTTGTCAAAGGACACTTCAATGAGTCGGACACATACTCCACCAGTCATACCCAACTGCAACTGAACACTTCCTCCGAATGGAAAAGCATATCTGACAACGTCAATCGTGCACATGATGCAAACTTCAATGGCGAAGTAGGTTTCAACTACGAACCGGATGACCATCAGTCTTTCGGTATACGCTATGTACCCAAAACCGGACTGAGCGATCAGGAGCTTTATTCGCAAGGTGAAACCGTGATGCTGCGGGACGGAGAAGAGGTAGATCGTCTTACATCCGACTCACACGGTCGCAAGCATACCAACTGGAATCATACCGTGAATGGCTATTATAACGGTACTTTCGGAAAATGGAACATTGACTTCAATGCTGACTACCTCTACGGTCGCTCCGGAGGTGGGCAGAAGGTAGACAATAATGGTGAAACAGATGCCTCATCCGACAGTGAAGTAAAAAACCGCCTGTATGCCGCTAAACTGGTGATTACGGCACCGCTTGGTCAAGGCAAACTCTCTTTCGGTACTGAAGAAACATTCACCGAACGCCACGACATCTTCAAACAAAGCGGTTTCTCCAATGATGCCGATAACCGCATCAAACAGTCCATCGCCTCTGCCTTTGCCGATTATTCCATAGAACTCGGGCAGTTCAACCTGACGGCAGGGTTGCGCTATGAATATCAAAAAACGGATTATTACGAATCAGATATCTATAAAGAAGAGAAAAGTCCTTCTTATCATGACTTAATCCCCATAGTCAGTATTTTCTATAAAAAGGAAGACTGGAATATCGGTCTGTCCTATCGTATGATGAAGCTTAATCCCAGTTACAGCATGCTGTCCAGTACCATCAGTTACCAAAGCAAGTACCAATACCACAACGGAAATCCTGAACTGGAACCGCAAAAGCATAATGCCTTCTCATTGGAAGGGGGCTGGAAATGGATCAATGCCAGTTTATACTTCGATCATGCACGAAACATGTACACCACTTATGCCAAACCCTATGATGATGCAAAGCACCCCGGCGTAGTATTGTGGACAATGGCAAGCATCCCCAACTCCTATGCATACGGAGGCGCCTTGGTACTCTCCCCAAAGTTCGGCTGGTGGCAACCGCAATTTACGGCCAGCCTGTTCTGGTTCCAGTCCAACGCCCGTTCACTGAATATTCAGCCTCTTTGGAATGAGGTGCAACCGGATTTCATTTTGAATAACAGCTTTACATTGCCTCGTGGCTGGTTTCTCAATATAAAAGGAAGACTGGCATTTGGTGCAAAGCAAAGCTATGCCATCAAAAAAACAGAAGGGACTGTAGATGCGCAACTTACCAAATCTTTCCTGAAAGACCGTGCGTTGCGCGTCTCGCTGGTAGCGAATGATATATTTCGTACAGGTACCTATCACTTTCGTGTATATGGCGACCGTACCTACAACGAGTTTGAAAATTATGCCGACAAACAACGTTTCGGCATACGCCTCAACTATCAGTTCAATGCCACTAAGAATAAATATAAAGGTAAAGGTGCCGGAGAAAGTGAAAAAGGACGTCTTTAAGCATTGCAGTAAACGAGGGATAAAGGATAATCCTTACCTTTGCGGACTAAAAAAAGAATCGGAGAATGTCCTTGTTTCATAAAAAAGACACAAAAAGAGAAGTTTTCGGACAGATGTTCACGGAGCTATATCCCCGTCTGGTGCGCTACGCCACCCAACTATTGGGCGACGGAGAAGAAGCCCGTGATATTGTGGGTAGTGTGATGGAGCAGGCGTGGAAACAATTCGAAAAGCTGGAACCGGAAAACCGGGGAGCCTGGCTTTATACTGCCGCACGTAACGCCTGCCTTAACCGTCTGAAGCATCTGCAAGTAGAAGCCACCAACCTGGAAGCGTTACGCGAAGCCACTCGTATGGATGTAGCGACCGACTACCGGGAACATGAACGACTACTGCAACAAGCGGAAAGCATTGCCCGCAACCTACCGGAACCAACCTGCACGGTATTGCGGCTCTGCTATTATGAACATAAAACCTATCGGGAAGTAGCCGAACAGCTTGGCATCAGTCCCGACACCGTAAAGAAACATATATCCAAAGCTTTGCGTACCTTGCGCGAAGCTATGACCCTGAAAGGAGGAAACCGATGATGGAAGAGAGAAAAGAAAATGATTTCAAGATGGATACTGAAGACCTCAGATTACTGAATGCCTTCGGAGAAGCGCTCGGAGACTTACCTTCGGAAGAAGAAACCCGCGCGGCATGGAATGCTTTTACCTCCCGGCAAGACGCTCAAAAACGCAGACGCATCATACAGATGTGGACTTCCGGCATTGCAGCTGCCATCGTAGTGCTGGTAGTGCTTATCGTGCCCCGTATTACCAACGAAGACACGATTCAAGATATTGAAATCTTTGCGGCCCTGGATGTCCCCGAAGCAATCATCACCTCAGAGAGCAATGGTAGGATTACTCTTTCGACTCCCCCTGCCACTACCACGCAAATCATCCTGGACGATGGTACACAGGTTACGCTCAACGCCAATTCCCGCCTGGAATATCCTAAACAATTCCCGGCAGAGGGGACCCGTGAAGTCCATCTGACAGGAGAAGCACGTTTCGAAGTGGCAAAAGATAGTGCACGCCCTTTCATTGTTTCTTCCGGTAAGATGCAGACACAGGTATTGGGCACGGTATTCGATGTAAATGCCTATCCGGGAAAAGTAGCGGCAGTTACTTTATTTCAGGGGCGCGTCCGCATCAGCGACGAGAAACAAACACAGCAGAAAGACATATTGCCCGGACAGCAAGCTATATTGTCTGAAGATAATGGTTTCACCATATCCGAAGCACAACTCACTGCAACGGAAGGATGGACCAAAGGAGAGTTCAGTTTCGATGATGCCGAACTGGCGGAGATTATGAAGTCTGTAGGCACATGGTATAACACCAGTATCATCTTTCATTCGCCCGACTTGCTGAAACAACGCATCCATTTCCGCTTCCCGCGAACAACTTCTTTGGAAGAAGTAGTGCAAGCGCTCAATGATCTGGGAATAGCCAAACTGGAGCAAAAAAAGGGAAAAGTAATCATCAGCGATTATTCTCCCAAGCATTGACAAGCTGGGGAAGAGCTTCCGGCTCTTCCCCCTGTATTTATTATTCTACTGTCACAGCCGTACCGCAAGCGGTTACCATCAGCATACTACCGCTTCCACCTACAGTTTCATAGTCCAAATCCACGCCAATCACAGCATTGGCTCCGAGAGCTCTGGCGTGTTCCTGCATTTCACGCAGGGCGATATCTTTCGCTTCGCGCAGCACTTCTTCATAAGAGCCGCTACGTCCGCCCACTACATCGCGGATACTGGCAAAAAAGTCACGGAATACATTGGCACCGATAATCGTCTCGCCTGAAACGATACCGTAATAGCGGGTGATACGTCCACCCTCGATAGTTGGTGTTGTTGTTACTAACATAATCTTTCTCTATTTATTTAAGTTATTTGCACCCTATTAGACGCATGAATAGGGCGAAAAGTTGCAATGGCGAGAGCTTTTATACCTCTTCATTATAATAAAAAAACAAAAAAGAGAGCACCTATATATGAGCAAAGTCAGCATTTATCTATCTTTGTGCCGAAGAAATGGAAACAAAGCATTCTATATTTAAAATAATGATGTATCTGGTCGTAGTGCTTTTTGCTCTGCAACCAGAAGATTATAATTCCTTTTCCGAAAACGAACCTCCCTTTCTTTGCATCGAACAAAATGAGCATCATTCGCCTGAAGAGTTTAACGATGAAGCTGTTATCTCACGTACACTTTCTTTAAACCGTGCGCGTAAGCTCTGTGCAGAGACTACGACTACTTATACTTTCTCTACTGAGAACACTAATTTATATCAATATAGTGACGGCAGCCAACCGTACAACCTCAGAAGCGTATATTCACCCGAACGCTCTCTACTTTGTATATATCGGCTTTAGCACAAGTCCTTCTATTACCGTATTTTTATATTCTATCCGGGACGAATCATACATTCGTTCCGCTATGTCTAATTAATAAACTTATATATGGGACTTGTTTTATTATACTTAACCCTCGCATTAGCTTTATCATTTTTATGCTCCATTCTTGAAGCAGTTTTGTTATCTACCCCAATGTCGTACATCTCCACCAAAGAGAAAACACACGGAAAAAGCGCTATCTTATTAAAGAAGTTCAAACAAGACATCGACCGGCCTATTGCTGCCATATTATCCTTGAACACCATTGCCCACACCGTGGGTGCTGCCGGTGTAGGTGCCGAAGCAGTAAAGATATTCGGAGAAGCTTACTTCGGTGTAATCTCCGCCATACTGACTATTTTAATCCTCGTTCTCTCAGAGATCATTCCTAAAACGATAGGCGCCTGCTACTGGCGCACACTGGCACTTCCATCAGCCCGTATCATTAATTTCCTTATTATCATCTGTTATCCCCTGGTGTGGTTGTCCGAGCTGATTACCCGTCTGTTTTCTTCCGGCAAACAAGAATTATCCGTAAGCCGCGAAGAGGTTTCGGCTATGATTTCCATCGGGGTAGAAGAAGGTGTTTTCCAGATGAAAGAAAACAAGATGATACAAAACCTCATTAAACTGGATAAAGTAAAATCACAATCCATTATGACTCCTCGTACTGTAGTGGCAACAGCTCCCGAAAGTATGTCTCTGAAAGAGTTCTATCAGGATGGAAAGTATAAGTTTTACTCTCGTATTCCAATTTATAATGATAGCGAAGATTATATCACAGGATATGTGTTGCGGCAGACTGTACTCGAAAAGTTAGCAGAGGACAGATTCGATATGTGTCTGAAGGATGTGGCCCGCCCTATCCTTTCCTTCCCGGAAAATAGTTCTGTTTCCACAGTCTGGGAACAGATGCTTGAAAAAAAAGAGCATATTTCAATCTTGATTGATGAATATGGCTGCTTCTGGGGAATTGTCACAATGGAGGATATTATCGAAACAGCCTTAGGTTTTGAGATTGTGGATGAAAAAGACTCCGTAACGGATATGCAGAAGCTGGCACGGGATAAGTGGCAGAAGAAGCTGGCGGAAACGAAGATTAGTGATTAGGGGCTAGTGATAACCCCTAATCACTAACTAGAACATCTTGCTGACACGTTCGATACCTGCCACCAAAACATCGATTTCTTCTTTCGTATTATAGATTCCAAAGGAAGCACGCACTGTTCCTTCTATGCCGAGGCGTTGCATCAGCGGTTGGGCGCAATGGTGTCCTGTACGTACGGCAATGCCGAGACGATCGAGCAATGTGCCCATATCGAAGTGATGAATATCACCTACAAGGAAAGAGATGACACTCCCTTTCTCAGCAGCTTCACCAAAGATGCGCATACCAGGGATTGTTTTCAGTCGCTGTGTGGCATATTCAGTCAATTCATGCTCATAAGCGGCAATCTTATCCATGCCAATGGCAGAAACATAATCGAGAGCTTTCGCCAGTCCCGTAGTACCGATATAGTCAGGAGTACCGGCTTCGAACTTAAACGGCAATTCATTGAAGGTAGTACGTTCAAAAGATACATGCTTTATCATCTCACCGCCACCTTGATAAGGAGGTAACTTATCCAGCCATTCTTCCTTACCATAAAGCACGCCCACACCGGTAGGCCCATACACTTTATGACCGGAGAATACAAGGAAATCAGCGTCCAGATCTTTCACATCCACTGCCATGTGAGGAATGGATTGCGCCGCATCTACCAGGAAAGGTACATTATGATTATGGGCAATCTTAATCATTTCCTTGATAGGATTGACCGTACCCAAAACATTGGACACATGTACCACGCTCACAATCTTCGTTCGGTCAGTGAAAAGCTTCTCGTATTCATCCATCAGAAGTTCACCGCGATCGTTCATCGGAATAACTTTCAGATTGATGCATTTCCGTTCAGCCAGCAGTTGCCAGGGGACAATGTTACTATGATGTTCCATTACGGAAACAATCACTTCATCACCCGGATGCAGGAATGCTTCGCCAAAGCTGGAGGCTAACAGATTAATGCTTTCCGTAGTTCCCCTTGTAAATACGATTTCATTTATAGAACCGGCATTGATGAACTTTCGCACTGTCTCTCGACTTGCCTCGTGCAGTTCCGTTGCCTGTTGCGACAGAAAGTGTACGCCACGATGCACATTGGCATTGACAGAATAATATTCATCCGTTATGGCATCCACCACACAACGTGGCTTCTGTGTCGTCGCCCCATTATCCAAATAGACCAATGGTTTGCCGTACACTTCACGGGATAGTATCGGAAAATCGGCTCTTATCTTTTGAATATCATACATGTTGTTTAGGTATTAATATATTCTCACTTGCATATCGCACAGCCCTGGCACTTATTCAGTTCACCACGGAAACGTTTCTCAACCAAGAGATGTAAGCGATCTTTCAATGCATCCAGACGGATGGTATCGATTACTTCGTTCACGAAGGCAAACATCAGCAATAAGCGGGCTTCACGTGCCGGAATACCGCGCTGGCGCATATAGAAAAGTGCATTTTCGTCCAACTGACCAACGGTAGCGCCATGACTACACTTTACATCATCGGCATAAATTTCCAGTTGCGGTTGCGTATACATACGTGCCTCACGGGTAGCGCAAAGGTTCCGATTCGTTTGTTGCGAATTGGTATGTTGCGCATCCGGGCGCACTAATACCAAACCGGCAAATGCACCGACTGACTGGTCATCGAGCACATACTTGAAAAGTTCATTGCTCGTGCAGTTAGGTACGGCATGATCGATACTTGTATTATTGTCTACATGCTGATTCTTATCTGCAATGGCCATACCGCAAAGATTGATTTCGGCACCTTCACCTGCCAGCAATACTTCGGTGGTGTTGCGGGAAGTGCCGTTATGCAAGGTCATGCCATTCAGCAATACATTGCTGTTGGCTTCCTGCTTCACATACATATTGCTGATACGTACGGTACTTGTATGCGTTTCTTCCAGTTCGTAAAGGTCAAAGACAGCATTCTCACCGACGAATACTTCTATCACCTGGGTTGCTAGGAAATTCACGGCATCCATGGCATGATCACACACCAGCATACGCGCCTGTGCGCCATCTTCCAATACAATCAATACCCGGCGGTTCACCAGGAAGTTCACGTCACCACGCAGGATGTTTACCAACTGAATGGGACGTTCCAAAGCGACGTTCTTAGGTATATACAACAGCACACCGTCTTGTGCAAAAGCGGTATTGAATGCTGTCACTCCGTCTTTTGAAGTATCTGCCAGCTTGCCATAGTACTTCTTTACCAATTCCGGATGCTTCGCCGCCATCTCCTTCAAACTACCGAAGATAACTCCTTCGGGCAGATGTGAAGCAGGTAGCGCTTTATTGTAAAAAGCATCGTTCACTACAAAGTACAGAGAGGTACTCATATTGGGTACGTCACATTTGAATACTTCATAGGGATTTACCGGAATATCCAAGCGGTTCAGGTTCAACCCATAGTCCGGTTCAAAGAACTTGCTGACATCGGTATATTTATATTTCTCCTGTTTGCGGGTAGGAAAGCCAAGCCGCTCAAAGTCGGCAAACGCAGTCGCACGAGGGGTATTCATCACCTCGGTGCTGTGTTGGCATATCATCGCTTCCGTCTGGGAGAAAAGATCTATGTATTGTTGTTCTGCATTCATCTTATATATATTTTTAGGCGCGGATTACGCGGATTACACGGATTCATTTAGTAAAGACTTTACGTTTAAACTCTGCACTATGACCAAAGTTCAATAATAATCCAACTTCCAGTCCAGTTGCTTTTAAATAGTTAATCAATTGCCATTCATGTTCTACTCTCAATGCCTGTACAGCTTTTAATTCAAGAATAACTCTGTTTTCAACTAACATATCAGCAATATATCTACCAACAGTTTCACCTTTATAGTGAACTAAAATTTCTTTTTGACACTCTACCTTCATGCCCCTATAACACAATTCTTTATAAAGAGCATTTTGATAAACCTGTTCCAAAAAGCCAAAGCCTAATATTTTATGTACTTCATAAAAGGCCTTTATAATCTCATGTGTTAGTTCCTCATGCAACATAATCCGTGTAATCCGCGTAATCCGCGCCTAATTAATTACTCTCCTAGTTCCTTCTTAATCCAGTCATACCCCTTCTCTTCCAGTTCCAGAGCCAATTCCGGTCCCGCAGTCTTCACGATACGACCTTTGTAAAGCACATGTACAACGTCAGGTTTGATATAATCCAGTAGGCGTTGGTAGTGGGTGATGACAATGGTACTGTTCTCCGGTGTTTTCAACTTGTTCACACCTTCGGCTACGATACGCAAAGCATCGATATCCAACCCGGAATCCGTTTCATCCAGAATACTTAATTTCGGTTCCAGCATCGCCATCTGGAAGATTTCATTCCGCTTCTTCTCTCCACCGGAGAAACCTTCATTCACCGAACGGTTAGCCAGTTTATTGTCCAGTTCCACAATGGCACGCTTTTCACGCATCAATTTCAGGAACTCGCTTGCACTGAGAGCGGGCAGATGATTGTATTTACGTTGCTCATTCACCGCTGCACGCATAAAGTTAACCATACTCACACCCGGAATTTCTACCGGATACTGGAAGCTAAGGAAAATACCCTCGTGACTACGGTCTTCCGGTGAAAAGTCCAACAGGTTCTTACCGCAGAAAGTCACGCTTCCCTTCGTCACCTCAAAGGCAGGATTACCTACCAATACAGCCGAAAGAGTACTCTTTCCGGAACCGTTCGGTCCCATAATAGCATGCACCTCACCTGCTTTTACCGACAGGTTGATGCCTTTCAATATCTCTTTGCCATTTACACTGGCATGCAGGTCTTTTATCTCTAACATCTTTATATTTACTATTAGACTATTTACAATTTACTATTTAATGTCACTTCTCCACTATTCACTATTACTACCGACCTTTTACTTATCTACCATTCATCTGCCGATTGTGCAGCAAAATAGTAAATAGTAAATCGTCTAATAGTAAATCACCCTACGCTGCCTTCCAGCGAAATAGCCAACAACTTCTGAGCCTCTACCGCAAACTCCATAGGCAGTTTATTAAGCACTTCCTTAGCATAACCGTTCACAATCAACCCTACTGCATCCTCCGTAGAAATTCCACGCTGGTTGCAATAGAAGATCTGGTCTTCATTGATCTTGCTGGTAGTCGCCTCATGCTCCACAACCGCCGTCTCATTATGGATATCCATATACGGGAAGGTATGCGCACCACATTTATCACCCAGCAACAAAGAATCGCACTGACTATAGTTACGCGCATTGTCCGCCTTTTGAGCTACACGCACCAGACCACGGTAAGAGTTCTCACTATGTCCGGCAGAGATACCTTTGCTGACAATGGTACTACTGGTATTCTTACCCAGATGAATCATCTTCGTACCCGTATCCGCCTGTTGGTAGTTATTCGTCACCGCCACACTGTAGAATTCAGCCGAGGAATTATCTCCAGTCAGAATGCAGGAAGGGTATTTCCACGTAATAGCTGATCCCGTCTCCACTTGTGTCCAGGAAAGTTTACTGTTCGCACCTTTGCAGTTACCACGTTTCGTAACAAAGTTATAAACACCGCCTTTACCTTCGGCATCACCCGGATACCAGTTCTGTACGGTACTGTACTTCACCTCCGCACGCTCGTGCACCACAATCTCCACAATAGCGGCATGCAACTGGTTCTCATCGCGCATCGGAGCCGTACAACCTTCCAGATAGGAAACATACGAATCATCATCCGCCACAATCAGTGTCCGCTCAAACTGACCTGTATTACGCGCATTGATACGGAAATACGTGGACAACTCCATCGGGCAGCGTACTCCTTTCGGGATATATACAAACGAACCGTCGGAGAATACCGCCGAGTTCAGTGCGGCAAAGAAGTTATCACGGTATCCCACTACGGAACCAAGATACTTCTGCACCAAATCCGGATGCTCACGTACGGCTTCACTGATGGAACAGAAAATAATTCCTTTCTCCATCAACGTTTCCTTAAACGTAGTTTTCACAGATACGGAGTCCATCACGGCATCCACTGCCATGCCACTCAACGCCATCTGTTCTTCCAAGGGGATGCCCAGCTTATTGAAGGTTTTTATCAACTCTGGGTCTACTTCATCCATGCTCTTAGGCGCGTCTTTCTTCTTCGCCAACGGATCAGCATAGTAGGAAATAGCCTGATAATCTATCTCAGGAATACGGAGATGTGCCCATGTAGGCATCTCCATCGTCAACCAGTGACGATATGCTTTCAGACGGAACTCCAACAGCCATTCCGGCTCGTTCTTCTTCGCAGAGATCAGCCGTACAACATCTTCATTCAGCCCACGCTCAATGACTTCCGTATGTACATCGGTGGTGAAGCCGTACTTGTACTTCTCCTGCGTTAGTTCCTTTACATATTTATTGGGTTCTTCGGGTTGCATTATGTATTAAGTATATATTGTTCTGTAACTTCTTTTGCAGCCGGGAAAAACATTCCCGCGAACGACTCTATAGGATAATATAACACGGATTCCTCCTTCATTGTTCTATCAATCATCGTATTATCCGAGTCGATAAACTCGACAACACAGATAAGCAGACTCACCAGCAGCAGAAACTTCAACGCGCCCAGTCCGGCACCCAGCCAGCGGTTCAGCCAACCGAGCGAGACTGCTTCCATCGCCTTCGTCAGCAAAGCCGCTACCAGCAGGAACAACAACGGAACCACTATCCAGATTACGACAAACGCCAATATCTGTGCAAACGTCATAGAGTCCGTTATCTTAGAAAAGACTCTCTCCGCTACCGACACATACAGTGCTTTTGCAGCCAGCAATCCAACAATCAATCCGAGGATAGATGCCAGTTGCTTGATGAAGCCTTTTATAAAACCGATGACTGCTCCCGCACCAATCACCACTAATAAGATGATATCTATTATTGTCATAACTATATCTAAAAAAGACACGGATTACACGGATAAGCACGGTTTTTCTTTTAAACCAATCCGTGAAATCCGTGTAATCCGTGTCTAAAAGATTATTTCGCTTACAGAGTCTGTTTTACTTCTATTTCTTCGTAAGATTCGATCATATCGCCTACCTTGATATCGTTGCAGTTCGTCAGGCTGATACCGCACTCGAAGTTGGTACCTACTTCCTTCACATCGTCCTTGAAACGTTTCAAAGCATTGATAGAACCGGTAAAGATTACGATACCGTCGCGGATCAAACGGGCCTTGTCGCTGCGTTTCACCTTTCCGGTCTTCACTACCGCACCGGCTACGAGACCTACCTTGGTGATATTGAACACCTCGCGTACCTCGATGGTTGCAGTTACCTGCTCCTTCACCTGCGGTGCCAACATACCTTCCATAGCGGCCTTCACCTCTTCGATAGCATCGTAAATCACTGAGTACTTGCGGATATCCACACCTTCATTCTCTGCCATCTTTGCAGCGGCATTCGACGGACGTACCTGGAAGCCGATGATGATAGCATCCGAAGCGGCAGCCAATGAAACATCGGATTCGGAGATTGCTCCAACGCCTTTGTGGATTACATTTACCTGTACCTGCTCTGTAGACAGCTTGATCAGTGAATCGCTCAACGCCTCAACAGAACCGTCCACGTCACCCTTAACGATAACATTCAGTTCATGGAAGTCACCCAGTGCCAGACGACGGCCAACTTCATCCAAAGTAAGCATCTTCTGAGTACGCAGACCTTGTTCACGTTGCAACTGTTCACGCTTGTTAGCGATTTCACGTGCTTCCTGTTCCGTATCGATTACGTGGAACGTATCACCGGCAGCAGGTGCACCGTTCAATCCCAGAATCAATACCGGCTCAGACGGTCCGGCCTCTTTCAGGCGTTGGTTACGTTCATTGAACATAGCTTTCACCTTACCATACGCTGTACCTGCCAGTACAATGTCTCCCACCTGAAGTGTACCATTTGATACCAGCATGGTAGCTACGTAACCACGTCCTTTGTCCAACGAAGACTCGATGATGGAACCTGTTGCCTTACGGTTCGGGTTTGCTTTCAGATCAAGCATTTCTGCTTCCAGCAATACTTTCTCCAACAGTTCTTTCACACCCAAGCCTTTCTTGGCCGAGATATCTTGCGATTGATATTTGCCACCCCATTCTTCAACGAGATAGTTCATACTTGCCAGCTCTTCCTTGATTTTGTCAGCATTGGCAGTCGGTTTATCAATCTTGTTAATTGCGAATACGATAGGTACACCGGCAGCCATAGCATGGTTGATAGCTTCCTTCGTTTGCGGCATCACGTTATCATCGGCAGCGACAATAATGATAACCACGTCCGTCACCTTCGCACCACGGGCACGCATAGCGGTAAACGCCTCATGACCCGGAGTATCGAGGAACGTAATCTCACGTCCGTCTTCCAGTTTCACGTTGTAAGCACCGATGTGCTGCGTGATACCACCGGCTTCACCGGCAATAACGTTCGCCTTACGGATATAGTCGAGCAATGATGTCTTACCGTGGTCTACGTGACCCATGACGGTAACAATCGGTGCGCGCGGTTCCAGATCCTCTTCAGAATCCTCCTCCTCTACAATGGCCTGTGCCACTTCCGCACTGACATATTCAGTCTTGTATCCGAACTCTTCCGCCACCAGATTGATGGTTTCAGCATCCAGACGCTGGTTGATAGACACCATGATACCGATACTCATACAAGTAGCGATGACCTGCGTCACGGAAACATCCATCATGCTTGCCAACTCGTTGGCAGTCACGAATTCCGTTATCTTCAGCACTCTGCTGTCCGCCATTTCGCGGTCTTCCTGCTCCTGCATACGGCTGTTCGCTATATCGCGCTTGTCCTTACGGTATTTGGAAGTCTTGCTCTTACCTTTGGAAGTGAGGCGTGCCAAGGTTTCTTTTACCTGCTTAGCTACGTCTTCCTCGCTAACCTCCTGCTTGATGACCGGTTTCTTGAAACGATCCCTGTTATTGTTGTTACGATTGTTCTTGTTGCCACCTTGGTGATTATTACCACCACCGGCACCTTGCTGACCGCCGCCGGCATGAGGTCCTTTACCTCCACCACCACGGTTGTCGCCTCCACGCTGGAAGTTGGATGCATTGTTGATATCCACCTTCTCCTTATTATTATTAATGCGGAGACGTTTCTTCTTGTTGGCGTTGGCGTCGGCATCTTTCTCCTTGCCATCCTTCGCTTTGGTGTCTTCGCGGCGGATTTCTTTGATGATCGCCTCTTTCATCAGCTTCTTCTGATCCTGACGAATCTTCTCCTTCTCTTCGCGCTCCTTACGTTTCTCCTCTTTGGATTTCTTCTTAGGACGTGTAGACTGGTTCAATGTCGCCAAATCAATCTGACCGATGATATTGATCTTAGAAACAAACTCCGGCTTGTGAATTGTGAAGATTTCCGCTTCACCACTCTTTGCAGGCGCTTCTTCTGCCACGGCAGGTTTCGCCTCTTCCCGGACAGGTGCCGCGGGAGCAGGTGTTTCTTTTTTCACTACTTCTTCCGCTACTACCGGAGCGGGGTTGGATGCAGGTTTTTCTGCAACGACTGCTGGCTTCGGTTCTTCTTTCACCACAGAAGCCGGTTCGGGAGCCGGAGTCGGCTTCGGTTCCGGTTTCGGTTCGGGCTTTAATTCCGGTCTGGGTTCCGGCTTCGGTTCCGGTCTGAACTCAGGCTTCGGTTCCGGTTTGGGCTGCGGTTTAGGTTCTTCCTTTACCACAGGCGCAGATGTTTCCACTTTCTTTTCTTCCACTTTTTCTACTACCGGTTTCCGGTTCAGTTTATCCAAGTCTATTTTTCCGACAGGTTTAAACTTCGGACGTGCATCTTCGGGTACAACAGTCTTTATTTCTTCAACTTTCGGTTTCTCCGTAGTCTCAGCTTCGTAACCATCGATAGATACCGATGCTTTGTTACGGTCTTTATTCTGCCGTTCCTGAATGAAACGTTCCGATTCAAGTCTAAGATTCTTATCTGTACTGAACTCTTTCACGAGCAAGGCATATTGCTCCTCGTTAATTTTTGTGTTGGGGTTTGCCTCAACGGCAAATCCTTTTTTCTGCAAGAACTCAACGACCGTTGAAATTCCTACATTCAAATCTCTTGTTACTTTATTTAACCTTATCGTCATACTAAAAAATTAATGAATAATGTGGAGAAAGAAGTTAGTGCAAACAGAAACAGATGTCGACAGACACTTTATTCTGCCTCGGGCTCTGCCTCAGGGGCAACCTCGGGCTCTGTCTCAGGCACAACCTCAGGTGCCGGTTCCAATTCAGGTTCGCCTTCTTCAAACTCCAAACTTAAAATGCGTAATACCTCGTCCACCGTTTCTTCTTCCAAGTCGGTCTTTTCAATCAACAACTCGCGCGGAGCGTTCAGCACGGCCTTCGCTGTATCGATACCAATCGACTTGATGGCATCAATCACCCAACCGTCGATTTCGTCTCTGAACTCATCCAGATAGATATCTTCATCCTCAACAGCCTGATCCAACTCACGGAATACGTCAATGGTGTACTCGGTCAACATACTGGCAAGTTTGATATTCAAACCGCCTTTACCAATAGCCAGCGAAACCTCTTCAGGCCTCAGAAATACTTCTGCCTTACGTTCCTCTTCATTCAGACGAATAGAAGATATCTTCGCAGGGCTGAGGGCACGCTGAATAAACAACTGGATATTGGACGTATAGTTGATTACGTCAATATTCTCGTTGCGCAACTCACGAACAATGCCATGAATACGGCTACCCTTTACACCTACGCAGGCACCTACCGGGTCGATACGGTCGTCGTACGACTCAACGGCAATCTTGGCACGCTCACCGGGGATACGGGCAATCTTCTTAATGGTAATCAGTCCGTCATTGATTTCGGGCACTTCCATCTCGAACAGACGCTGCAGGAATACAGGCGATGTACGGGAAAGGATAATCTTCGGATTGTTATTCTTGTTGTCCACACGGGCCACCACGGCACGCGCCGTTTCTCCCTTGCGATAGAAATCGCTCGGAATCTGTTCCGTCTTGGGCAGCAGCAATTCGTTTCCTTCATCATCGAGCAGCAGCATTTCCTTCTTCCATATCTGGTATACTTCCGCATTGATGATATTACCCACCTTATCAATATATTTATTATAGATACTGTCTTTTTCCAGTTCCAAAATTTTAGAGGCCAACGTCTGACGCAGGTTCAGGATGGCACGTCGTCCGAAGTTCGCGAAGATTACTTCATCCGTCACTTCCTCGCCCACTTCATAAGAAGCATCTATTTTCTGTGCTTCCGATAATGCAATCTGCAAGTTCGGATTTTCCAGGTCTTCATCCGCCACTACTTCACGGTTGCGCCATATTTCGAAGTCGCCCTTGTCCGGGTTCACAATTACGTCGTAATTCTCATCGGTGCCGAACATCTTCGCGATCACACTACGGAACGACTCTTCGAGCACGCTCACCATGGTGGTTCTATCGATATTTTTCAGTTCCTTAAATTCCGAAAATGTATCTATCAGGCTGATAGTTTCTACTTTCTTGGCCATAGTCTTATTTAAAACTGATTAAGTATTTAGTATATTTTATTTCATCATACGCAAGCATTTCGTCTTCCTGCACCAGCTGGGGACGCTTGGCGCCTTCGGGTTTCACTTTCTTCTCTACAGTTACAGTGAAATGCTGTTCATCGGCTGCCTTCAGCACGCCGCACAACTTGCGTCCATCTTTTCTCAGCACTTCCACTTCTTTTCCGATGTGGTTGGTGTACTGTTGCAACACTTTAAATGGCTGTCCGATACCGGCAGAACCTACCTCCAACTCATAATCCTCATCCTCACGGTTCAACTTGGATTCGATGTATCGGCTCAACTCCACACAATCTTCAATCCAAACCCCTTCTTTGTGGTCAATTTCCACCACAATCTTGTCGTCCGGGCTGATAGCTACTTCCACCAGAAAGTACTCTTTTCCGTCCAGCCACTCGTCAACAATCTGACAAACAGTTTTCTTTTCTACCATTGATTAACTATATAAGAACAAAAAAAGGAGCTTAATTGCCCCTCCACCTTTCATCCATTGCGGTTGCAAAGATATAAATAATCTATTCGACTACAAAATATTAGAGAAAAAAAGAATGATTTAACGCTCCTGAAAGAAGAAAGTAATGCAAATGACTTCTGTAAAACCGCTTCGATATGGCAAGGTCGATTCTGACATTTTGTATTTTATGCATAAGGAGAATGCCGTATATCCGTCCTTCCGCCGGTCTGAATGGAAATACGCAAGTAAAAAAGTGTATCCGGCAGACTGACAGAGGGATACATAAATACGGACAATGCTGAAAAATAAAACAGACGCGGTTTGGCAACCATAAACTGTTGGTTTGCATTGGATATATGGATCGTAGGCGTTCCATATATAGATGGCAAGTATTAGATATATAGATCGTAAGCGTTAGATATATAGATAGCAGACATTAGATATATAGTTTTGAGGCGTAAGATGCATAGTTATCTTGCATAAAGTCTGTATAACGACAGTATATTATTCAATATTCCGTATTTATATTCCTTTAGGAGACAGAACAAGATGCTATTTCCACTCTTTTATAAAAACGGAGCGTAAGTAATACAGGCTTTTTACTATCTTTCTGCATACAAGAAAGCCAATAGTTCGAAATAAGGGAACTATTGGCTCTATCCATAGGAGGTAAAATGTACCTGAACTTTTATATATTTTTATTTATTCGGCGTATTCCATTTCCTGGTATCCGTACAAGTAATATTCAAAGTTTGATTACCCGTCTGTATGCGGAAGTCGCCTTTTTCCAGAATCCATTTGCCATCATAACCCACGAAAGCAAGGTCGGAGCCTTTCACTTTCAGCGTAACGGTTTTCGTTTCTCCCGGTTGCAGTTCTACTTTCTCAAAAGCACGCAGGCGGCGGATATCAGGAGTCAGGGAAGCGATCAGATCGCTACTGAACAGCAGAACGCTTTCCTTGCCGATACGGTTACCGGTGTTCTTCACATCAACGGTGAAAGTAAGTACATCGTCAGCCGTAAAGTTGGTTTTATCCGCTTTGAGATTGCTGTAAGCATAGGTAGTGTAGCTCAATCCGTAACCAAATGCCCATTGCACGGACATCACGGCATCGTAATCATAAGCACCCGACATCTTTTCAAGGTCTTCGCACGGCTTGTAGTCGTAAGTGAACAATGAATTGATTTCCTTCGGATAAGTGTAAGGCATCTTACCGCTGAAGTTGGCGTCTCCTGCCACGAGGTTTGCCAAAGCATCACCTCCATAGTTACCCGGAAGCATGGTGTTGATAACAGCCTTTGCCAACGGTTCTATTTCGTTGACGATGCGCGGACGGCCTTCGTTCAGAACCAAAATAACCGGCTTTCCGGTGGCAGCCAATGCTTTCACCAGATTGAGTTGGCTTTCGGAGAGGAAGAGGTTGTTCAGGTTACCCGGAGTTTCGCAATAGGAGTTCTCACCCACACAAGCGATGATATAATCCGCATTGGCGGCAGCAGCTACGGCCTTATCTATTTCCGGAGCATTCTCTTCCCACCATGCGCCACCTTCCTTATAAGTGACACCCGGCTCATAGATGATATTGGAAGCACCGAACTTCTGAGTGAACGATTCAAGAATGGTGTTATAATCCGCCGCTAATTCATCCGCCCTGTGTCCTTGCCAAGTGTAAGACCAACCACCGTTAAGCGTACGCATGGAGTTGGCATTAGGACCTGTAATCAACAGTTTTTTATCTTTGGGCAACGGCAAGATGTGATCGGTATTCTTCAATAAGACCAGAGACTCTTCGGCAGCCTGCAAAGCAGCCGCGGCATGCTCTTTACCTCCGAACAGGGGGAAATCCTTGTGATTATAAGCAGGTGTTTCGAACAAGCCCAAGCGATACTTCATGCGCAGCACGCGGCGTACAGCATCGTCAATGCGACTCATCGGCACTTCGCCTTCTTCCACCAATTCTTTCAGGTATGTACAGAAACTCCATTCATAAGGCACCATCGACATATCGATACCGGCATTGATAGCTATCTTGATAGCCTCTTTCTTGCTGCCTGCAATCTTATCGCGGGTGTAGAGGTTATTGATATCCGCCCAGTCGGTCACAATCATGCCGTCCCAGTTCAAGTCCTCTTTCAGCCACTCGGTCAGCAGTTCGTAGTTGGCATGGAAAGGAAGCCCGTTGTTCATGGCGGAGTTCACCATAACAGACAAAGCACCTGCCTTGATACCTTCGAGGAACGGAGCGAAATGTTTCTCGCGCATATCCTGCACGGTGATGGACGAAGGGGTACGGTCTTTACCGGAAACAGGCACACCGTAACCCATATAATGCTTGATGCAGGCGGCCACTTGTTGCTTTCCTATATGGTTAGGATCACTGCCCTGGAAACCGAATACGGCTTCGCGCCCCATTTCGGCATTCACGTAGCAATCTTCGCCGTAGTTCTCCCAATGACGGGGCCAGCGGGCGTCACGTGCCAGGTCGAGCACCGGAGCATAGGTCCAGGGGATACTTCCGGCCTTGGTTTCATAAGCGGAGATGCGGGCACCTTCACGCACCAGTTCGCGGTTGAAGGTAGCTGCCATATTGATGCCCTGAGGGAAGAAAGTTCCGCCCAATGTATAAGTTGTTCCATGTATCTGGTCTACACCATAAATACAAGGAATACCCATGACTTTCATCGATTTGTCCTGTATCTTCCGGATGATTTCTTCCCACTTCTCTTTGGATTGGGCAACGCCCTGGGGTACATTCAGGATAGAGCCGACTTTGTATTTGCCGATAACGGTATCCAGCAAAGCATCGTCTATCTGAAATTCTTGGGTCGAATTATCACGTTTGGTAATGACGTCAATGGTAAGCTCGGTCATCTGCCCAATCTTCTCTTCAAGGGTCATCTTCTTGAGCAAGGCTTCTACCTTCTTTTCTATTTTCCCGTCTCTTGGGATGGCAGGAGCCACTGTAGTTTGCGCCGTAGCGGTCAACATCAGCCCGGAGAGGGCTGCGGATAAGATTAATTTTCTATTCATGGTATTGTTTTTGGGTTTTCGGAGGCAAAGATATGTCAAAAGTTACCACAGATCACACAGATTCACACAGATTATTTATATATATTGTATTCAATCCGTGTCAATCTGCGTAATCTGTGGGGATAAGTTTCTTATCTGAACAACATCGGAACGAACTCCGTCAGATAAATACGCCAGTTCTTCCAGATATGTCCTTCGTCCGATTCGTAATAGGTATATTTATATCCCTTTTCATCCAGCAGTTTACGGTATTCCTCATTGGCTTTGTAGAGGAAATCCGTCTTACCGATGGCAATCCAGTAAAGGGCGGGATTCTTGTCAAACTGCACTTTTAGTTTTTCTTCCATGTTCTCGTATATCAGTGAAGACACCTCTTTGTTAGGCATAATGGCAGCAGAAAACAGTCCGATATAATTAAACATATCAGGATATTGCTTGGAAATATGCAAAGAATGGAAACCACCCATAGACAAACCGGCAATGGCACGACCGGATTTACTCTTTATCGTACGGTAGTTTTTATCGATGAACTTCACGATCTCGGGAAACGCCTGTTCATAAGATCCCTCCATTGTCTTGGGTAACTGCATTGTCGGGGGAACCATTCCACGGGATGACTCTCCAGGAGCAGCCTCCTGTGAAGCATTGCCGTTCGGCATTACTACAATCATAGGCTTTGCTTTCCCTTGTGCAATCAGGTTATCCAGTATCTGTGCAGTACGGCCCAGGGAAATCCATGCCTCTTCATCACCACCCATTCCATGAAGGAGGTAAAGCACGGGATAGCGCTTGCCGCTGGTTTCATAACCGGCAGGGGTATAGACCGTCATACGACGTTCCAGACCAAGCGCCGGACTATCATACCATATCCGGGAGACGGTTCCGTGAGGCACCGGATTGACTTTATAAAAATCGGCACGATCACCGCCTATGATAAATACGTTGGTTAAGGTGGACACATCACGGATCAGGTAGACATTGGCAGGATCGTTCATCCGCAAGCCATCTACTATGAAAGAGTAGCTGTAAAGCTCCGGTTTCAGAGGTTCGGGAGTAGTATATTCCCATACACCCTCCTGCCCTTCCTTCAGATCCACAATTCCGGGAGTCTCAAACTTAGCATTCTTCTGTACAGGCAGGAAATCTCCTGTAAGCTGTACTCTCACCGCTTTTGGTGCTTTGAAGCGGAAGGTTACGGTATTGTTGTCATGAATCTCGGGAGATACCACGGGAGCAGTTCCCCAAAGGGCTTGTTGTGCAAACATCGTCACACCAATCAGCAAGGCGACGGTTAAAGCTGTTAATCTTTTCATAAGTATGTATATATCAATGTTCACGAATATAGTTTATAATCAGGAAACAGGCAGGTTCGAGTACTGTGCCGTGATTGAAGCCTTGCAACTCATGCAGGGTCACCTTCTTATTACCGATATTCTTCGCTACGGAAGCGAATAAAGCGTTCTCTTCCCATCGATCCGCCATTTCCAGATTGCGGTCTCCGGTAATCAGTATGACAGGAGGGGTATCTTTACGCACACGGTTCACCGGGGCATATTCATCTATAATAGGAATACCGTTCGGCAACCCGCGTTCTTTACGAATCGTGAAATGGGTCACCGTCTGTCCGCTGACAGGAAGATAAGCCGCCACTTTATCGGCATCCGCACCATAAGCTTCCATGTATTTCTTATCCATAGCCAATATCAGTGCAAGGTAGCCGCCTGCGGAATGTCCGGAAACAAATATCTTGTCTTTACTGCCGCCATATTCCTCTATATGGTTGAATGTCCATGCCACGGCAGCCGCAGCATCTTCAATATAAGCGGGATTCTTGGCCTTGGGACTTAGACGGTAGTTCACCGCCACCACTGCAAAGCCTCTGTTCATCAGTTCCTGGGGGATGTGTTTTCCACCGCCTTCCAGACCACCGCCATGAAACCATACGATAGTGGGAAAATCTTTTTTGTCCACCGGATAGTAGACATCCAGTTTGCAACGTTCCTTCCGGTAAGCGTCAGTCTCGGACTTGGCAATATACGGCAGGTCTTTTACGGTTTTATATACTTCCTGCGCATGCAGGGTTAACATACAGAATAATAGCAACAGAAGTGTCACTTTCCTTTTCATGGCATATTTGTTTAAAGGTTTGTAGCTGCAATATTAGGCAAATAATTTTAAAGAGCGGCTTCTTAATTGTTGAAAAGATTGTCTGTACGTTCAAAATCAATCATTTTTCTCATTCTTCATATCCGACCATCTTTCTTAATGGCGCCAACAACCTTTCCAACAAATTCCTATCAGCGAGAATAATATCTACCGTACCTTTAAGCTCCTGCGAAACGGGAAGTTGCCTGCCATAATTAGTCTTTAATCCATCCGGCAAACTGATTTCTACTACATACACATCTTCTTCAGTCGGAACAGGCGAAATTCTTTTCACCAGGCCTTTGACATAACCGAACTCTTGATCGGGATAATTATTCAAACGTATATGCGCTCGTTGTCCAATATGCACTTTTCCCGAGCCTTGCAAAGGAAGTAACGCCTTCCCTAATACATTCGAACTATCTGATGGTTGAATCACGAAAACTGTTTCACCCAACTTTATATTCTGATTACGGCTCCACACTTTCATAAAACAGACCTTACCACTAACAGGACTTTTCAGTAAATAGGAATACTCCCAAACACTCAATTGAGATGCTAATTGTTCCACTGAATTTTTCAGTTTAGTACGATGAGTTTGTTCCTCATCATAGGCCTGTTTACGTATATCAATCAAATTCTCTTCATGCTGTACTAACTGCATTTCGGCTTGTAACAAATTCATTCGTGCACTTTCTTCTAAACGAAGACTTTGCAGATATTTACTACCCGACTCTTCGAACTCGGTAACAATCATTGCATTACGGGCATACAAAATAGAATCACGGTTGTACATATTCCGTACTAAATTTACATTTTTCTTAATCAGCGCATACTCTTGCTCTGCCAGATGGAGATATGCACGTTGTCCTTTTAGTTGTTTTTCTTGCACACATAGTTTCTTTGTATAATAATCTTGTTTCATGAAACGCGCATATTCAGAAAGTGCAGTGATAAACACTGCAAAAGCAGATTGTAACTCTCCCAATTGCAATCGCTTACTTGCAAAGATTTCCATCCCATTCTTCCAAGCATAATTAATCCTCTTCCATTCTTGCATTTGTTCGGATAACCAATGCACATCTTCCCAAATAGCTGCATTATTAATAACTCCCAGATTCGCACCCTCATTGACCAAACTTCCATTCTTGACATAAAGTTTATCCAACTTTCCGGTAGCATGAGCCAAAACAGAAGCAGGGGGATCTTCTGTGGCAAGAGTAATCTCAGCTACCAAAGTATCCGGATACTTAAATATCCGGCATCCTACTAGTATAGCTAACAGAATCATAAACAAGGCAGTAAGCCCCCACCTCACCACCCAAGGTGAAATGTGGCTCATTACTTCTTGTACTTCTTCGCTGCGCAACTCTATATCTTTATACTTCTTCTCCCCCATCAGTTACCCAACTCCAATTGATTCTTTACCAACTGATAATACAATCCCCTTCGTTCAGTTAGCTCCTTATGCGTACCTTCTTCCGCTATACGCCCTTTATCAAGTACCACAATCTTATCCGCATTCCTCACCGTACTCAAACGATGTGCCACGATCACAACTGTCTTCCCTTTGTAAAAAGCCTGTAAATGTTCCATAATTTCTTTCTCATTATTAGCATCTAACGCATTGGTAGCCTCATCAAAGAAAAGATATTCCGGATTCTTATACACGGCACGTGCTATCAAAATACGCTGCCGTTGTCCTTGGCTGATACCATTCCCCTCCATGCCTATCTTTGTATTGTAGCCTAACGGAAGGGAATCTATAAAATCTCGAATATTAGCCACCATTACAGCGTGACGAAGCCGTTCTAAATCAACTTGTTCTTCACCTACAGCAATATTCTGTGCTATAGTTTCCGAGAAGATAAAGCCGTCTTGCATCACAGCCCCCGTCTTGGCGCGCCAAAGATGCGGATTAATACTTTCCAACGATGTATCATTCACCTTTACAGTTCCTTTATTCGGTAAATAGAAACCAAGCATCAATTTTATCAATGTCGTTTTTCCACTGCCGCTTGCTCCTACAATAGCAGTCACCTTCCGTTCAGGGATAAATAAAGAAATGCCATCTAACACATAATCCCGGTTTGCACCATCGTAACTAAAAGAAACATTCTCTACCTTTAAATCACGTTTTTCCGGAAGAATGGAAAGTTTAGAAACAATATCCCGCTCTTCATCCAGCTTTCCATGCACCTCATTCAATCGTTCCAAACTTATCTTGGCATCCTGAAATTGCTGTGTAAAGCCGATAAAAGAAGAAACAGGAGCACTCAATTGCCCAATAATATAAGTAAGCGACATCATCATACCCAAAGTCATCTGCCCCTCCACAACAGCTTTTGCAGCAATAAATGAAATTATGATATTTGTAGTTTGATTAAGAAATACTGCCCCTACCTGTTGCACCTGCCCTAAAGCCAAACCTTTCACACTAATCTTAAATAATTTCACCTGAATACGTTCCCACTGCCAGCGCTTCTGTGTTTCACAATTATTCAACTTTATTTCCTGCATAGCAGACACCATCTGTATCAAATTGCTTTCTTCATTTGCAGATTGTTCAAAGCGCTTAACATCCAGTTCACGGCGATATTTCATAAATAAAAGGATCCATCCTACATACAAGATATTTCCTATAAAAAACATCATTAGTATATACCAATTATAATAAGCCAGCACAATAGAAAAAACAAAGAAAGAAATGAACGAAAATATCGTAGAAATAGATGAGCCCATAAGGAATGCTCTGATACGTCCATGGTCTCTGATACGTTGCATTATATCGCCCAAGAGCTTCGTATCAAAAAAGTGTAGTGGCAATCTCATTAATTTTATCAGAAAATCAGAGATCAGAGTTATAGAGATACGCGCATTGACATGGAGCAATATCCAACTACGAATAAACTCTACAGAGAGTTGAGAGATAAAAAGAACCATTTGTGCTATTAAAATTAAGGTTATAAAGCCTAAATTTCCATCACAAATCCCCACATCTACTAAGGACTGAGTCAGAAAGGGAAAGATAAGTTGTAATAATGAACCTGTCAGCATTCCTAATACTAACTGCAATAACTGTTTCTTATAGGGAGTAAGATATTTTATAAAGAAAACCAATTTGTACCCTTCTTCAACTTCAGATTCATCCTCAAACTCATAAAACCGTGTTCCCGGCTCTAAAGCTAATACAATTCCAAGTTCTCTTGATTCTGATTTTACAGACAGCCAACATTGTTTAATTTCCTTTTCTGAATAGACAAGCAAGCTATTAGCAGGATCTGCTATTTGAAAATAATATCGACCTCTTCGCTTCTTTACGTCATAACAAACTACAAAATGGTTTTGATTCCAATATAAAATACAAGGAAAGGGAACATCTTTTTCCAATTGTTCCAATGTAATGCGCAGACCGGTTGTTCGGAATCCAATGGATTCAGCCGCATCACTAAGTCCCATCAACGAGACTCCTTCCCTTGAAATATAAGAATGTTCACGAAGAGTCTGCAATGAATAGTTTTTCCCATAAAACTTTGCAATCATGCGTAAGCACGCAGGACCACAATCCATTTTGTCTAACTGTTTATAATGAGGAAAAGAACTCATTCTATTCATTCTGAACCTATACGACTTACATCAACAGAAAAAACATTTTCTGGCTGTATAGAAGAATCTATACCCTGTTGACGATCACCTGCAATATCCTGTTGCCAACCAGCTACGATATTCTCTTGATTACCACCTAAAATATTCTCTTGATAACCACCTACAATATAAAGTTTCCCATCTGTATAAAATAATTCAGATTTATTCACCCCATGCATAAAATAATGAACATTTACCATACGCGTCTTAATATTATAAATCTGTAATGTTCCGTCCTCATAAATATAAATCAGATTTCCGTTAGCAGCAACTCCCGGATAAGACACTTCCTTCTTCAAATCACATAAATCGTTCCACTCTCCTGACTGTAAATCATAGCTCCTAACCTTCCATTTTGAGGCTGTACCTTGACCACCAAAGAAATAAATAACATGTCCGATTAGAACACATTTCGCATTGTCTCTTCTTTCTTTCGGAATAATTATTCCCGTATCATACCACACTCCGGTTTTAAGATCAAGCATATGCACTTTACTGGAAAACTTGTTTTTTTGTACAGTTCCTCCCATCATGTACAGACAATCATCGTAAATAAATGTTGCTGGATCCACCGCTTGATGGGGATTAACTCTATCGACATACAGCGTATCTTTATCCAAATCATAAATTTCAATCTGAGGTACTGTATATTCCAGTTTATGGTTGATAGAATTATACTTACCCCCTACTACAAACACCTTTCCTCTATAATAATGCGCTCTATGACCAGTACGTTGAGTAAACTTCCGCAAACTTTCCGTCCAAGTATCAGTAGCAATATCATAAATAAACATTTTCTTCGAAAGAAATCCGCTAGCAGTAGGAGTAATTTCATCTCCAGATATGACATATATCTTGCCATCTTGAACGAACGAACCAGAAGAACAAACAGCTTCAGGTAAATCTCTCAAAGGTTCGCAATCCAAAAAGATACGTCCACGCACTCCATTTATACTTACTTCTGGCAATTGTTGAGAATGAGCATACATTAACACTCGATAGCCTAAGTATTGCAAGTCTTTAAGAGAAAGTTTAAGAGAAAGGTATCCTATATACGAGAATACAATTGTATCATTTCCGGCAAACTTTTCTATATTTGCAACATTAAAATATCCAGTTTCATCTGTTATACCTATTCCTACAGAATCCCTCTGCATATATATATTTACGCCAGATAAGGGATAATTATCTTTTCCATCAATAACACTCCCTTTAGTTTGAGATTTCAAAGACAAAGTATAAATCGCTATTAAAAACAAAAAAATATATATCCTCATATTTGTAGATATTAAACACAAAAGAAAAGTTGCGTCAAAACACTATGTGCGGACGAATGATTATTCGCTCGGAAAACACAAAGTGACTTTTGACATATCCTCAATAATCCAAGAACTATGTTGGATCCATTCTAGGGCAGAAATCATCCCAGCAATCAGTGTAACAATCATCTGAGTCGCAACGATCTGCACAATCTGATGGACATCCCATATCCGGACAAACATATGTTGGACATCCCATTCTCGGACAATTTTCACCAGCTTTTATAGACTTTAGCTCATTAGACTCCAACTTTTGTAGTCTTTCATCCAAATCCATATCTTCTTTAAAATCCGACTTAGTGGAATTCAAAGAAATCATTTCTACATTCTTTTTCATAACAAATCTTTTAATATTTTTTTTGTATATAATTCTCAAACAAATCTCTCACACAATTATAAGAATTAGAGTCATAAGGCAAACACTCTTTCAGTTTCTCATAAAGTATATAATCATCTCTTTTTATTACTAAATAAGGATTACAGCGTTCTTGTTTTGGTACTATTCTACCAGCATGAAACTTTAAATAAAATAGACATATTATCCTACTGACAATCGTATATACCCTTATTTTTAACTCAAGAATTGAGAACAAATCTAATTGTAATTGTTCACTGATTTCCCTTTTCAGTTCATCTATAAAAATATATCTTAAGACCTTACGTCTCTCAACCAAATTTCTGACAATCTCCTTCAATTCTACAATTAAGCCATAATCATCATATAAAACAGAAACACTAGAAATAAAGGTTATTGGCATGCTATTGAACGCCAATAAATATTTCCTTTCATTTTCAAGAAACAACTTTTTACTAAAACTAAATATACTGACCTTAATTCCATTACTATAGAAAGATAGCAAGAAACTTTTTCGACAATCTTCTCGTTGAAAGATAATATCAACATCGCTGTCAACTCCATATGTTCCTAAAGCAACGGAACCGCCGACACCAATAGATGCATTCGGATACACTTTATGCAAATAATCTACCACTTCTTTCAATACAATCTTTTGCATTATCTTATCTCTAACAGAATTATTGGTTTTGAATATTTTTCAATATACATATCCCTCACATTATCAAATACAGTTTGGCATTGTCGTTTTTTTTCTATTGAAAAATCAGTCAACAATAAGTCTTTCAACTTATCTACATAATTTTTCAAAGAAATGTTATCAGCATTTAAAATACAAAATGATATGACTTCAGTCTCAATTGCTCCCAAGCAGAAATTATCTTCAGCACTCTCCACACTCTTCATAAATTCAAAGATACCAGAAGTAATAGAGAAGTATTCTATAGGAGCAAAATTATCAACTCTACATTCATCATCTTGCAACAAGTGTTTTATTATCATTTCATCATCAGTCTTCATCATCAATACCTCGTTTTATTTTTTCATTATAAAGCTGCTGTATTACATATTTAAACAAACGAGGAAAATCATTACATTTACCAGATTGTAATTTACCAGTCAACCGCATAGCATTAGCCAAACAGCCTCCACCACAGAAGAATACATATTTACAATTGGCACATTTATGCTCACTGATTCTTGAATTGAACCACTTATCGGCAAGCTCTTTTTCTAAGGTAAAATTAGGGATATAATATCCAACTCTTTGTTCTCTCTGCCCTACAACGTCCCAACATGAATAAATATCACCAAATGGATCAAATATTAAACTACCAGTCTGAGCTCCACAAAAGCAGCTTTTATAGCGAACGGCTTTTCCTAAGAGCAATCTATTTAATATAGATTGCACATCAAAATCCTGACACATAAAGACTCCTCCACTTTCTTCTTTTAAACCTTTCTCTGAAAACGTCCGAAAAAACTCACTTTGAGCAAACATTTTTTTTGAAAAATCTTCCCCTTCACCCTTAATTGGAACCTCCTTCCGCAAAAGAGCGCAGTAAGGTTTAAAGTTCTTATATTGAAACCATCCCTTTTCTTTAAAATACATAAACAATTCATCGACACGTTCCATCGTATATGGATCTGTATTAATCCTAATAGAAACAGAAATCCCCATTTTCACCAAACTATCTACATTTGACGTTATCTTAGAAAATGAATCCTGATTCTTGAAATGAGGTTTTCTTTCATTATGTATATCTTCTACGCCATCTATAGTTATTTGAAAAGAAAAAAGCGTTCTATTTTGCTCTATAAAATACAAATATTTATCCAAATCATACCCGTTGGAGGTTACAGAAAATCCATAGCCTAAATCCTTACCTTTCTGTACAATATACTCAAGCATTTCATAATTTTCTGCTAAAAAAGGTTCTCCACCATACAAATGAATAGTCTTTCTACCAGTTTTATTCTTATCTTTTTCTATAATAATTTCATAGGCCTTATCCACTTGTTCTTTAGTTATCCTATTTTTAGGTAAACATGCACATCCATTTAAAATTGGGTCCTCATAACAATAAACACATCTAAGATTACAATCATACGAAATTATAAAATGAAAGCCGAAATTCTTCAAACGAACTTCATCATATATATCATTCAAAAGTCGTTTTACCAATTCCCCTTCATCTTCTTTCGATAAAGATGTCATATATCCTCGTTTAACGAGCTTTTCTTTTGTTTCGCCAGAAACACTACCATTTTCACCTTGATTCTTAAGATACTGATATACATTCTGATTCACAATATCAAAAGCATGAGTATAACTATTTAATAAGGCGTAGCGTCCTGCCTCATTATCCACTTTTACTATTATGTTATATGATGAAGTTCTCATAGTTTCTACTTCTTACAATTCAAAATAGCCAAAGGCATAAGCCCCATTTTCTCCCTTTACCTCAAGTAAACAACGTCCTGATAATCTTTTTGAAAGAGAAATACTTTCAAAAAGATTAGATTCAATATTCTCAGATGAAGAATAAATAGTCATCTCATTCTGAGAGATAATAATTTCTATATTACCTATAGCCTGATAGAATTCTAATTCAATAGATTGTTTATTACTTAAAAAAGCAGAAATAAGAATTGGCACGAAAATAGAACGTTGTTCTTGATCAGAACCTTTAGGTTTTTGAAAAGGTACATCATTATAGGATAACATGATTTTCGTTCCACTAGTGAAATCATCAGAACCAGCCCTAATTACGCCTATTGATAATAGGCAGAACCAGCTCACAAGGCAAAATACAAATTTCGTTTTCATGTATTAGTGTTTTTAGTGTTTTCAAAAATAGCGCAAATACCCTAAACACACAAATTTACAACAGGACACTTTTTTTCGTCATTATCAACTAATAATAAGGAACTTATAAAAGCCACTAAGCTTTTAGCAGGACATTTTACGAGGATAGTAAGCCAAAAAAACATCCAAATTCACCTTGTTATCTAAGCCAAGTTTATTTTTTAGCCGTTGTTTGCGCTTCCTAACAGCCTCCAACTCACTGTCAAAGAGAATCACTAACTCCTCCGAAGAAAAGCCTAATTTAATGAAAGCTGCCAATAACAAATTGCTCTCTTTCAACCTGTACTCTGTACATAAACGAGTCACAAAGTTATCAAAAAGAAAATCCACATAACCTAAAAATTCCCGCCTTTCTATTGCGGTCATATTCTCAACGATCAATACCCCTTCCTTTAATTGTCTCAGTACATTTAACCCGTCAGCATAAGAATTTTCTAAGTTACCCCGATTCTTCTCCATTAAAATTCGTATTTCCTGCTCTAACTTCACAATTTGTTCTTTAGAAGCTTCTACTACCGATACTTCTTTTTGCTTCAATTCTTCTACTTGGCAAATATACTGGCTTATTAATTGCTCATTGGCACTAATAATCTCCCTACTTCGTTTTGCAAATTCCTGCAAACTTTCTCGATAATCTCGCTCATTACGCTTCACCATCTTTTTGCAAAAAAACAGCCCCAAAAGAAATAAAAAAAATAAAAGAACAATACCTCCTAACAGTTGTATCAAGTTATCTTGCTGAAGTATATCTTTCTCTTTTTGCTGTTTCTCTATCTCGTTCTTCTTCTGTACCTTCAAAACTTTATTTCGTATAGCTTCATTCTGAGCTATTTGTAATAAGGAATCCGACATCTCTTTATAATAAAGAGATTTTCCATACTCTACTTTTTTCTTTTCTAATAGATAAAAATAATTATAAGCACCCGACAAGACAAAAATATCATTTGAGGACAAAATATACTTAAAACATTCTTCTGCTTTATCGAATAGACTAAGTTTCATATAAGCATCTCCTAACGACATATAATAATAAGGAATAGAATCAACAACTTTCTCGCACCTGATAGCCACTAAGAAATAGCTTACAGCATTTAAATAATTCCCGTTACTACTCTCTGCAACTCCTTTAATATGCATCAGTGAAGGAAAAACAGATGAAGTGCTATCACCATTTAATAGAGAGAATCCAGCTTCTACATACCTATTTACACTATCCATATTTTGCCTAACCGCATAAATCCAGGCTATATTCCGATAAGCATAGATAATGCCTAATGTATTATCCGCCTTTTTGTTATAAAAAATAGACTTTTGATAGTTATCCAATGCCATATCATATCTTTCTTGATCATCATTTATTCGTCCGACATATTCTTGTATCCAAGCCTGTAATTTATATTCTTTTGCACCTTCCAACCTTTCTTGTGCATCCAAATAGGCTTGCATGGCCTTTTCATAATCTCCTTGTAAAGCAGTTACTTTACCATAATAGAATAAAGCCTTACCCCCTCTTACCTTATCATCACTATCCTGATAATAATCTACCGCCAGCTTTATTAAAGAATCAGATTGTAAACTATCCAAATAGTTTTTATCGCGTGCCTGAGTCAACAGTAAAGCATAATCAGCACATTCCTTTCCTTGAAGTTTTTCCGGTTGTGATATTTGATTTAAAAGCAATAATGCACTATCAGGACATGTTTCCATATACTTCTCTACCCTATCAAAAATTTCAGATGCATCTTTGGGAGTACAAGAGAAAAGCAAGCCATAAATAAACAAGTTCCAAGCTAATAGCAGTTTTCTCATATTTTCTACTTATTGATATTTGTTCTTCATATCTTATCAGCAAAAAGACTATTTATTCATAGCATTCAGAACAGAGTTCTCATTCCTGACAACCAAAGATACGAATATTGTAGTTTAATAACATACAAACATAAGGGAAAAAGCGCTCAATCATATAAAATAATTACCATCATTTCAAAAACGAAATATTATCCATTCCAAGGCTACACCCTTTCCAGAAAAGGGCTATACCTTTTATCGGAAAGGGTGTAGCCATTCCGACCAAAGGGTGTAGCCCTAAGAAAAAGGCTTTGTAGCTATCTGTACATAGGATAGTAATTACACATTTGTCCAACGATGAGTGCATTCATCAGATACAAAACTCCTAAAATATTACCTAATATAGGGTTTATTCATTACATTTGTACCATTCTTAAAACTTTATCCTTATGGCACACCACTTGAATACCAACAAACAATTTATGGTAGGCAACGGCATCCTGGCCTTTGCAGTTATTTTCGTTGTCGTCATCTTCATTTACATGAGCCTGCGCCTGCAGAAGCAGAAAGATGAAGACCGGAACTTTATCGAAACGTACACCATCACCCTGGAAAAAGGATTTATTGGAGACTCCCTGTCACTAATGATTAATGACAGCGTGCTGGTGAATAAGAAAATAACCGAAGAACCATTCAGTATGGATGTGAAACGTTTTGCCGAACAGAGCGCATTGTTGATTGTGGATAAAGCAACGGATCAGCTATCCCTGTTTGAACTGAGTGAGAAAGGTGGTAACTACCGGTTTGAAAAAGAGAATGGGGAAGTAAAACAGCTGGCGCAAAAATAATTCACCACAGAGTAACACAGAGTCTCACAGAGTTTTATTTCAATAGATTAAACTCTGTGAGACTCTGTGTTACTCTGTGGTGAAAACTTATTTCACCTGAAAATAGAACTTATGCTTCAGTGATTTTCCCGGCATCTTAAATGTCAGTTCCACAAAGTTCTCTTCATCTTCCAGACAGTCTTCGCTATTATAAGTTATCAGAATGTCTTCGCCACATGGCACAGCTTTCAGTTGGGAAGCGCAGTTAGAAGTAAGTTTCGGCATAGCAGCCGTAGTTATCTTCTTTCCTTTTATAAATAAGGAGACTATATAAGCATCCTTGCCGTCCGACTTTCCTTCGGCAGTGATAAAGGTTGGCAACTTCCGATAGTTCTGAACGACACCTTCCGCCCATTCGCGGCGTGTCTTATCGAAGAAGTATTCTACGGCGGGACGCATTTTTGTGATGCACTGGTCTATTTCTTCCACAGAAGAGATATCAGAAATATGCTCTTCCATCCTCTTTATCAAGTCCTCCATCGCACGGTCCTGCTCTTCAAACTGACGGACCAACGCTTTATGTTCGCTTTCAGGAAAGGGGTAGCGTATCGCATAAGCGTACGTTATCTTACCGGACTTCTTATCACGGCGTTTCTCCCAGTACGAACCATCAACTTTAGAAAGTGAGATCCCCTTGATAAAAGGCAAAGAAGCTGCACGGGTAGAACCTTCGGCCATATACTGATCGACAAACTCCGTGATACGGTCACCGTTACCGGAAGTCTGTTTCACTGTATGCGAATCCGAGAACTCGACATTCTGTGCCACAGCTTGAATAATCTGTCTCTTCACGCTTTCCAGGCATTGCTGACGCGCCTCTTCCATCGAACCAGTCTCAGCAGAAGCCACGATATAGCCGGACTCCGCAGACTCATACCAGACGGGAGCTTTCTTATCACTCTTCTCAACGACTTTATATGCCTGGGCAAACAATGAAACTGTTCCCATGCAGAAAAGCAAGGCAACCGTAATTCCTATTCTTTTCATCTTCATAAGCGGTTTTCCTTTCTTTATTTCCAATCAACGGGCAGATTATGGATAATCACTTTACAGTTATCCACCGTCATTTCTACATACGAAAGTGTAGCACAAGGAGTACTGACACCTTTGATTTCGAACACCTTACCTATTCTGACACCTTTCGGCATCTTGTTTCCATAAGTCCAGGAAGTACAGCCATTCGTCTCTATCTGAGAGAAATTAGTAAAGGTCGCACCATCCGGATCAATCGCCGAAGTCATACGAATAGTCGCACTGTTATTCGTCACACCTGTATTGGTGAAGCGGGCATAGACACGAATACTTTCAGCCGTTTCATTGCCTTCACAAGACACCAGTTCGAAAGAAAGGTCATTGCAGGAAACCGAAATCTTACATTCGGGCAAAGGAGACTTCTCAGGCTGCACGACAACCGGTTCAGGAGACGTCACAGGCTCTGCGACAGGAGTAGGTTGCACTTCCGGAGCAGGTTCCGGGGAAGCCGGTTCTTCGGGAGCCGGTTCAGGAGTAACAGGTGATTCTTGCGGCTCCCGCTTCCCTATCTTTTGCAATATACCCAACACTTCATCGTAGCAAGGTACCGTTTCGGGAACTATAGACAAATAATCCGCAGCTTCATTCAAGAGCCCGGCATCTATCAGCACCTCCGCTTTTTTAATGATGACAGGACAATTCTGCTGGTAGAAATCAGCAATACGCTTACGTGTAGTGCGGATGAAACGTACAAAAGCCGGATCGGTAACCTTGATGCCGGAGATAAGCGAAGCAATCGCATCGTCCTTACTCCCGGTAGCGTCTCCCTGTACCTCGATAACGGCCGTTCCATATACACTGTCGTCATACTTATTGCGGGCAGTCAATGAAAATTCACCTGTAACCAGCGTCACGTCCCGCAGTAATCCTTCCGTCTTCTTCGTCTCTCCGAGAACAAGTTCAGGCTGAATGACGAACGCATTGTAAAGTGAAGCAGTTCCGGCATTATTGCGGGCAATAATTTGCTCCACTTTCAGTTTCAGTGCATCCATGTTCTTCTGGCTTAATCCCTTCTGCGTGGGCGTACCCGCCACAAAATGAATGTTATCCTGCGCCGCCGCACCCAGCGAAACGAGCAGCAGTAAAGCCCATAGAAATCTATTCTTCTTCATAAAATGCAGATTTATTTAATGGTTACAGTCAACCCTTGCCCCATTGTAACTACAGAGGCAACATATTCTCCCCCTAATTTCTCATCGAGGAAGTTCTTCAGTTCGGTACTGAAGCGGGAAATGGTATAAGCGCGTCCCTGCGCTTCATCCCAAATTGGCACTTGTACGGACATATCGATCACCTTGTCGTTGCTGCGGCTCATATCGTAAACACCATTCAAGGCGTGAACCTGCAACCAGTCTTCCAATACGGTCTTGAAACTTGCGCTTCCATCGGGCAACGGCTGGTCAAAATCCCAGTCGGTGATAGATTTCGCCAGTACCATTTGGATAGCCATCTCACGACCATTCTTCACAATGTCATTGAAAGAAGCCTGCAACTTGGTAAAGAACTCATCTTTTACCTTTTTGAGAGCATAGTCCGTCAGCTTAATGGTATCTGTAGTGACGTACTTACCACTTTGGAAAGTGGCGCTTGCCAGATTGCCTGCCGTCTGAAATTCAGTTGCCGTCAGCTCCAGCGACACTTCGCTTTGACGTCTAGTATCAGTGGTTGTCATCACTTTGGCAGTCACAATGATATCCGCACCCATATTCTGAATCATCTTAGTTACGGCATCAGACTGAGTACCGGCTGTCAGCACGTCATTCCGTTTCGCCCGTTTCAGTTGGGCAAGGAAATCTTTCGTCTTATATCCGCGTGAACTGAACTCACTGGTCATTTTGCTTACGGCATAACTCAACATCTGATTGTGATCCAGGATAGCACGTATATCTTCATCTTCCCTGGTATAAGGAACCACCGTCACCGTAGGCAAACTTACCTGGCTGTTGGGAGTGCCCACTGCCATACCAAGATTAGTCTGCACCTTATTCCGGTTCAGATCTTTCTGCAAAGCATCGAACAGAATAGTCATTTCCACCGTGCAGCGGTATTGCTTACCTTGTTTTTCCGGTCCCTCCGTAACTGTATAGTCCTTAACAAACACGGAATAACGGTTTTCATCGAAAAAGCGGCGGTCATAGTCAGGTTTTGCAGTAGAAACCATCGGATTTCCCTTATTGACTCCATCCACCCCCGTATAGAATAAGGTATAGAAGGCAGACTTCAATGCCATATTTGCCGCCTCTTTCTTCTTCTCACTGATACCCAGGGCACGGACAGTCAATGTGTTTCCCTGCTGTTGCAGAAAGACCACTTCACTGGAATAATTCTGTCCGCAAAGAGTGGCGGACAGAAATATTCCCAAAAGAAACATAAAACAATGCTTCATAATAACTGTATGGTTTTATTAGTTGAAAATCCCGCCCATCAATGTCTGTTCGCGGGAAACGATCTTTATCGGTTGCTCATCACGGATGGCTTTCATGATTTCTTCACCACCCTTCTGCACCTTACACAAAGAGATATCATCTCCTTCAACCGCCTTCACGGTCAAACGGCCGATTTCCTTCTTGGCTTCGCGTCCGGCCACTTCACGTATGGCATAAACAGTAAATTTCTGGGCTTCTTTCACACCATTCATGGAGCCGAGGTTAATGTACACTTCCTCTGCCTTGCCCTTCTTCTCGCTATTTACTTCAAGGATAGTTCCTTCCATTTTGAAGTATTCATCCACAAAGTCGCGCATGCTGTATACCGCACTTTTGATAGTGTTGGCAATGGCTTCTTCCTTATTGCCACCGGTTCCTCCGGTCAGTCCGCTGTGCTGGAACGTCTTTGTACCGATCAATGTACCGTTCTTCGGATTGATAACTTTCAGTGTATAAGATACTGAGCCATCATAATATCCTTTCCCATCTCTTGTCTTATAAGCAGCAGTCATAGAAGATACCTGACCTGTAATGATGAACTGTGCCCCCAATTCTTCCATCACTGAAAGGCGGTCCATTTCATTATCGTCACCCGAAGAGATATTAGCAGATGAGCGACGTTGCGATTCAATACGCAAGGCATCCTGTGCATCCACATCAATCAGAATCACACGTTCCATCTTCTGTATACCCTCAATCACCGTATTACGCAAGCCCTCTACCCACGAGAACGGTGCATCGCTGGATCGTTTGAAATAGTCAATGAATACCGTAGGTTTTCCCTTCGGCTCATCAAAGTTCTGGCAATAACCGACAAGTGAATATACCACACAAAACACTAAGAGTACAATCTTTCTCATAAACTTCTTGAATTATATAATTTAAACTTCTGAACTTGCATCTTACTTTAATTTTTCAAAAATAAACATTTGTTATCAAACCGCAAGAGCGTTTACGTTTATTAACTCAAAAAAGAAATACAATCACGGAAAACAGTGACAACCCCTATACCGTGTACCGATTGTATCAGAATCATGTCCGCATCGTACCCGAACCGTATCTGCACCGTACTTGCTCCGTACATTCTCCACTCAGAGGTACCTCTGACCGAAGGAACTACGGAGTTGGTACGGAGCAAGTACGGTGCAGATACGGTTTAAGGGTAATCCAAGTCGTGATAAGTGAGTCGGTAAGTTATGGTAAGTCGTGGTAAGTGAGTTGGTAAGTCGTGGTAAGTGTACAGTAGCAATATGTGGCACGACTTCAAGTGGTTAAAACTCCGTGCGATATTGCCTCAATTCTTTCCGCAAAGCTTGGGCTTTTCCTTCCGTCAATTCATCGAGAAGTGCCCAGAAACGCTCTCCGTGATTCATCTCACGAGTATGAGACAATTCGTGCAGAAGCACATAGTCTATCAAATGTTTCGGCAACAAAACCAGATAGTAAGACAGGTTGATTGTACGCTGTGCCGAACAACTCCCCCAGCGTCCACTGCTGGAATTGATTTTTACACTTTGGTAAGGCAGATTGTATTTCTGTGAAAGCATATACAGACGGGGTGGAAGAATGATCTTTGCATTACGACGCAGAGCCTCCTCGATAACTTTACGTAACCATGCTTGTAATTCCGCATCAGCAAAATCAGCTCCCGGCGGACAGATAATCTGCATCTCTCCCAACTCGGAGCGTGAAAGGAAACGTTCGCGCTGTCCGCTTACAAGACTTAATTTGAAGAACTCCGTATCAATCCGAAAATTTAAGTCTATCAGAGGACGAGTATATTTTTTCCGGGCCACCCGCAAACGGGGACGCAGTTCTTCTATCGCATTCTTTATCTCTTTAAGTGTAGTTCCAGGCGGAATGGTTACATAGATAGCGTCTTCCCGCGTACGAAAAGTCAAACGCCGCGCACGGGTATTCACTTTAATAAGAAAGCGTCCAAGTTCATTATCTTCCAATACATTTTCCAAAACGACAAAACCTCCCAATGAATAAACAGACAAATAAACGAAATATCGTTCGAATATACAAATGACTAGATACCCAAAAACGGACAAGTGTCCGAAAATGAACACCTGTCCTAAAAGAATACATACTAATTATCAGCACTTTATTAAATTGGCATGAATATTGACCTATAAGATGCAACCGGACGTTGCCAAAAAAGTTTCTGAAAAAAGAGAAAAAAGTATGCAACCTTTTTTAAGTAACTTACGTCTAATAGATAAACAGGAATAATATAAATGAATAATTATAAAACTAAAAAAGTTATGAAAAAGTTAGCAAGCCTCCTTACATGCATCTGTTTAATCCTTAGTACAACAGCGTGCTCACAAAGCAAGAACTACAGTTCAGGCAACTGGGGTAGTAAAAAAGTGATAGCCAGCAACAAATACGTAACAAAGGACATCAAGGTAGATAACTTCAAGAAAATCAGTGTAGCCGGTAGCCCCGATGTTACGTTTACTCAAAAGTCGGGACGCCCCGAAGTAGAAGTCTACACCTCGGACAATATTGTTGACTTGCTGGATATTAAAGTAAAGGACAACACCTTATATATAGGTTTCAAGAAGGATGTCAATGTGTCTTACAAGAAACTGGAAGTACGTGTATCTGCCGAAACTCTGAATGGGATTTCTGTTGCCGGTTCAGGGGATGTCTTCCTGAAAAACGGTCTCCAGACTAATGACAATTTATCAATCAATGTTGCCGGTTCAGGAGATATCAAAGGCAGTGGCATCAAATGCAATGATATGAAAGTATCTGTAGCGGGATCGGGCGATATCAATGCTGATAATATTACTTGTAATAACCTGAAAGTATCCGTTGCAGGATCGGGTGACATGGTATTGAGAAATGTAACAGCTACGGGCACGGAAGCAAGTGTGGCCGGATCAGGCTCGGCAACTATTACCGGTACAACCCAAACAGCTACTTACAGCGTAGCCGGATCAGGCGATTTACTTACAGAAGGTTACGAGGCTCAACGCGTTACCGCCAGTGTAGCAGGCTCGGGCAGCATCAAATGTTTTGCAACCGAGTTCCTGAAAGCACGCACCAGCGGCAGCGGAAAGATAGGCTACAAAGGAAATCCGGAACTGGATTACCCGAAGAAGAGCTTGTACAAACTTTAAGATTCTCTCTTACGATTATTATAAAAAGGATAGTTTAACAAACATCAAGCGAAAGGGGTTCCGGGAGGAAGCCCTTCGTTGTTTTTATACAATGATGTTATTTCAAACGAAGACGATTCGTTTTTTTCGGGATATGAGTTAAATGATAATTCCAATATTAAGTAAATGTATCTCAATTCCCCTCCTCCGTCGGAGGAGGGGAATTGAGATAGTATTATTCAGCATTTTATTCATTACTGTACCAATATGAATTAATTTCTCAAAAGGCTCCCCTAAAGCACAAAAAAATAGGGAAACCTCCCGGCCTCCCTATTCGTATTGTTAACTTTAATATTAAATGCAGAGTATATCTCCATTTAATGCCTTTATGCCTTAGCGGATGGTTTTCAAACCTTTCATCTCCGCTTTATCAGCCTCTTTGATGCTGATGGCAACGCCACCACTGGCGGCTAATTTCTGTTTCAGTACACTCTTAGGTGTCACTACTACCTTACGTATACGATAGCTTTGGGGATTGGTGTCCCAATCTGCATCCTTGCCATCTTCGTAAATGGTAGCGATATATTGTTTTCCTTCCGGAAGCCAGGAGAAAGGAATCGTCGCCGTACGACTATTCTCATCGGTAATGCCGCCAACAAACCATTCGTTTTTACCTTTTGCCTTGCGGGCTACGGTGATATAATCTCCCGGTTCAGCTTCCAGGTACCAGCTATTGTCCCAATCTACCGCAACGTCTTCAATGAATCGGAAGGCATCCGGGAAACGGGCGTAATTGGAAGGCAAGTCGGCTACCATCTGGATAGGAGAAGGCATGGTCATGTAGAGTGCCATTTGCTTCACCAAAGTGGTATGCACACGTTCGTTGGGTTTCTCACCGTTGTAATAAGACAGTCTTGTCTCGAAAATACCCGGGGTATAGTCCATCGGACCACCTTTCAGGCGGGTAAAAGGCAGAATACAGGTATGATCGGGATCATTGCCACCCATTGTTTCGAACTCTCCGCCACGGGCCGATTCCTGAGCCAGCCAGTTGGGATAGGTACGGCACAAACCTGTGGGGCGTACTGCCTCGTGGCTATTAACCATTACTTTATAATCAGCAGCGCGACGGGCTACATGGATGTAATGGTTGTTCATCCATTGGGAAGAGTGGTATTCATTACGGGGGATGATATAACCTACGTAACCGGTTTTCACAGCATGATAACCATTGTCTACCATGAACTGGAAGGCCTCATCCAATTGGCGTTCGTAGTCGGCAGCATTGGCGGCTGTTTCGTGATGCATCACCATTTGCACGCCTTTTTCTTTGGCGTAACGTTGCAGCTCTTTAACGTCGAAGTCGGGATAGGCTTTGTTGAAGAGGAACTGACGGTCTTTCCGGTAAGAAGCCCAGTCTTCCCAACCTTCGTTCCAGCCTTCTACCAGTATTCCGTCGATGCCATGGGCGGAGGCAAAGTCGATATATTCCTTCACATGGGCGGTATTGGCAGGGTGATGACCATTGGGTTTCAGTTTGGCATAATCCGTAATGCCGGGTTTGGCCTGGTAGAAATCACTATATGCCCAGGTTTTTCCTTCGCCTGTGAACATTTCCCACCACACGCCGACGAATTTCATCGGACGAATCCAGGAGGTATCTTCATATTGGCAAGGTTCGTTCAGATTATAAATCAATTGAGAAGCAAGAATGTCACGGGCATCATCGCTAACAATAACGGTACGCCAAGGAGACAGCACGGGCAGTTGCAAGTAACCTTTCTTACCTAATTTATCGGGAGTCAGGTGGGCACTCAGTTTAAACTGCTTATCATCTACATTTAGCAACATACCGGCATAATCCACTAAAGCGGCTTCATGGATATTCAGGTAGATGCCATCTTCGCTTTTCATCATTAGCGGGGTTTGTACCGTCAGACCGCCTTCGGCTTTAGATTCATAAGATTTCTTGGCAATTCTTTTCTCCATATCCACTGCTATTTCCGATAGAAGGGCGGTGGTATAGGCAAACTCGTTGGTATCATAGTCGCCGGGAATGCAAAAGGCTTTATGATTTCCCGTGAGATTGAATTCGGTTACTTCATCTTTTACGGTGAGGTAGTTCATCTTGCGTTGCAAAGGCAGTTCGTAGCGAAAGCCCAGACCATCATTGAACAGACGGAAACGGATATTTAGGATACGTCCCGTTTCCGGTTGTTCTAAGGTGACGGTCATTTCGTTATAATGATTCCGTACCCGGTTGTACTCACCCCAAACGGGATTCCAGTAGTTATCAACAGAAGCACGTTCAAGGTTTGTTTGTTTGAATCCTCGGGTCAGGTCGGCTTCTTCCGTCAGGAGACCTAAACGACCGGAAGTTAAAACGGGGTTGCCTTTATAGTCCAGCCGGTATGCCGGAACGCCGTCTGCCTGCTCCATAAACTCCAATGACAGGTTACCGTCAGGAGAAGTGAGTTGCTGGGCCGAGGCGAACGAACCGAGGCAAAGGAAAAAGGCAATAAAAAGAGAATGTTTCATATTCTATTATGGTTTTAGTATTATACATAAACTGATAATTTACAAGACGAACATTGAAAGACAGAACTATCCCAATTCCCCTCATCTTGGGAGGAGGAGAATTAAGTTACTCCATATTACAGTTACTCCATATTATAAATACTTCGTAATTATATCGAACTTGATAAATTATCATTCATATCATCATATTATCAATACTTAAAGATTCGATACTGATAAGGGCACAGGCTCAGTTCTGCTTCCAGCTTCTCTTCTGTTCCGCTATACATATCTTTACTTGGATGTCCGTTCCACTCTTGCGGAAGCGTCACATTTACTTCACGATTACGTACATTTACAGCAACCAACACACGATCTTTACCATCCTGTTTCTCAAATAGTAGCACATCGGGTTGCGGGTATGTTGTCAATCCCCCTTTACGGATAGCCGGATACTCGTTGTAAAGAGCCATCAGACGGCAGTATTCCTGATACAGTTCACTGTTCCCCGTCCAATCCACCGGAACATACGTAAAGAAGTTGATAGCTTCGGGATAACCCGCCTCTTGTGAACCATAAATCAACGCTCCTCCATGCAGATAAGTAGTCAGCACGAAAGCTGCCATAGAGCCGCGCATATCTCCGAATTCTTTAATAGGCGACATCTTTGCCGACTCATCATGATTGGTGGTAAAACGCAGTTTCACTTTTCCTACGGGGATAGTATCATACTCCGCCTTATCCGTAGCAAACAGTTCCTGTGCCGGAGCATCTTTTACGAATACATCGCGAAGTGACTCCAGAAAGTCCCAGGAATAATTCATATCGAAACCTGCATCAAAGTGATCGCGTCTTTTCCCTTCAGCCAGCATCAGCAACGAACGCTCGGGGATGGCACGCAAAGAATCGAGCGCCTGTTTCCAGAAGTCGAAAGGAACAAAGTCCGCCGCATCGCAACGGAAGCCATCAATGCCGATTTCAGTAACCCAAAACTTCATGGCTTCAATCATTGCCAGGCGCATCTCCTGATTATCAAAGTTTAAGTCAGCCACATCCTTCCAACCGGTTCCGGCAGGAAAGATTATGTTTCCGACCTCATCCTGCGTATACCATTCTTTGTTGGCAATCCAAGCATTGTCCCAGGAAGTATGATTGGCTACCCAGTCGATAATCACATTCATCCCCTTCTGATGGCAAGTGGCAACCAAGGCCTTAAACTCATCCAGTGTACCGAACTCCGGATTCACTCCTTTGTAGTCCTTCACACAATAGGGGGAATTCACTGATTTCTCCTGCCCCACTTCATTGATCGGCATAAACCACACCACGTTGATTCCCAATGCCTGAATGGAATCTAAGCGACGTTCCACCGCCTTGAATGACTTCTCAGGAGCAAACACTCGCGGATTGACCTGATACATCACCACATCTTCTACAGCAGGCAATGCCGCAATTTCCACCGCCGCTTCGCCCTGCCGCTTACCTGTACAGGCAGCAAGCAGACACAGCAGGCTTACAACAAATATATATTTCTTCATATTATCCTTCTATTTTCCAGATGTAATATTGATAGGGCTCCAACGTAATCGTTCTTGGCAACACGGTGCTTTCTCCGGTCCAGAGATTCTTCGCACTATCCCCTACCCGCTCCATAGGCAGATTCAATCTTTCCTGATTGCCACTGGTATTTATCAGTACCAGTATCTTTTCCGTACTGGAAATACGATAAGAGCATATCGCTTTACTCGTCTGATAAAGTTTGATCTCTCCATTCTGTAAAGCGGGAGAGTTGCGATACAACTGCATCAGTTTGGTATAATCCGCCTGATAATCGGCATTAGAGTTCCAGTCCATCGCCTGATAGCCAAAGAAAGAGAGGGCCTTGTCATAAGCCAGTTCCTGCGAACTATAAATCATTGGGCAGCCACCCATAGAAATAGAGGCCACAAAGGCTGAGAAAGCACCTTCCTTGGTTTGATAAGCCTGCACGGGCGATTTCTCGGAAGCCATATCATGGTTGGTGGAATAACGCATAAGTAACCGTTTATCTGTTACCGAAGCAAGCTCACTACGATGTGTATCATACAAATTAGCCACAGAAGCGCTTCCTGCATATACATCCTGTAGTTTATAAGCGAAGTTCCAGGCATACAGCATATCAAAACCTGCATCGTAGAGTGCAGTTTGTGAACCTTCGGCCAGCATCAGCAAGGTACTTTTGGCGGCACGAAGCTTCGTGATAGTTTCCTTCCAAAAGTCATTGGGCACACCTTCGGCATGGTCGCAACGGAATCCATCTACGTCAGCTTCGGTCAGCCAGTAAAGCATAGCCTCCTGCATGGCGGCACGCATGGCAGTGTTGTCATAATTCAAATCAGCCACATCGTCCCAACCCATTCCGGGGGGAGAAACAATATTGCCGTTGGCGTCCTGCGTATACCAGTCCTTATGTTCCGTGGTCCAAGCATGATCCCAGGCGGTATGGTTAGCTACCCAGTCCAGGATTACCAACATACCTTCGGCATGGGCCTTCGTGACTAATGCTTTCAAATCGGACAGTGTTCCATAGGCAGGATTAATAGCCCGATAGTCTTTCACACAATACGGAGAACCGACAGCATTCTTTTCACCTTGCTGGAAAATGGGCATGAGCCAAAGAACATTGGCTTCCAGCTTTTTGATACGCGGCAGTTGGGCAGTCAGTCCATTCAGTGCTTGCGTTTCACCGAAGAGTGCCGGATTGGCTTCATAAATCACCATTCCGTCTGTAGTAATGTCATCTGCGGGAGGCGGCATGTCAGGATCATCATCCGAACTGCATCCGGTAAAGCTCAACAGCAAAAGGCTGGAGCACAAAATCTTAAGGATATCCTTTATTCTCATATCTATTTAATTAATTGAGATAGTATAAATTATAATTTCAAATAATCTGTTTCAAGCAATGAAACCAAGAGTTTCTCGGTGTGAAACAGAGAGTTTCAAGTAATGAAACTACTTGTTCCAAGGCATGAAACAAACGGTTTCCCATCTTGAAACTCAAAGCATCTTAGGGCTTGGGCAATTTTTCATAAGAAGTAGCTGTGATAGAGAAGTAGATATCTCCTATCAATGCTGTATACAGCCCGCCATCTTCTATTTGCTGTCCGCCTCCATTGTTATTGAAAATCAGATTCGAATACTTACCCACGTGCTCCGATAAATCAAAGTACTTATAAGTAACACCATTGATCTCCCTCGTTCCGGTTACTTGTATGCCCGGCCAACTGTCGCCAATTGCAGCGTCGCCCCAGCCATAGAGAGTCAAAGCTTCCCAACCGGAGTTATCCTGTACATACACGGTGCAATCTTTTATTTCACTACAACCCTCTTCCGAGATGCGGAGATAGTAATCGCGATCTATCGTCAGATTATAGTCTTTCAACTGATTTCCAACGCCGTTATCATTGAATATCAGGTTGATATTCTTATTTGTGCAAGCCGGTGTCAAATGGAAGCACTTATACGTTGTACCGTTGATTTCCTTCGTTTCTGAAACCTGTATGCCGGGCCAGCTGCTACCAATAGCCGCTTCTCCATAGCCATACAGCGCCAACGCATTCCAACCGGTATTATCCTCCACATAAAGGGAATAGCTTGTACCGTGTGTTGCAGGATCTATCTCCTCACACTTCTCAGGAGTTATGCTGAAATAGAAATCGCGGCTGAAAGTGATGTTCTTTACGAAAGACAGCACGAGTCCCGGATCGTCTTCCTTTTTGTTATTATTAAATGTCAGCTTCAGACTCTGATTCATCAATTCCACATCGGTTTCAAAGTATTTATAAACTACTCCGTTGATTTCCTTCGTTCCGGCAGGTTCAAGTCCCGGCCAGTCTTCATTGTTATCACCTGCCCCGGAGATGTAAAGTGCCAGATCTTCCCAACCGGACTGGTCATCCACATAGATGCAATAACTTGCTTCCGGGTCTATCTCTTCAAAGCCTTTATCGGTAATGCGGAAGTAGAAGTTTCTGTTGAGTGTCACCACCGGACCGTCAAACTGCTTTCCATCATTATTATTGAAAATTAGATTCACACCTTCATAACCATCCAGAGCTTTCCCCATATCGAAGTATTTATAAGTAACCCCATTGATCACTTCCGTACCTTTCACCGCAATACCCGGCCAAGCAGGTGTTACATCACCGGCACCGGCCCAACCGTACAAGTAAAGATTATCCCAACCGGACTTATCAGCCACATAAACCACAAAGCCATCATGTCCTTCTTCTTCCGTATTAAAGTAAGCCTCCCAGCGGTCTACCCATACATTGGTACGGGTTCCCACCTTTACATCCAACTGATGCACCACAGCTTCATTCTTCACCGAACGTTCTTCACCTTTCGAGGCCGATACGAAGTAAAAACCGTCTGCCAGTGTCTTTCCATCTTTGAAAGTAGAAGGTAGCAGATAGATTCCCCACTTGGATTCACTACCGGTAGCTTTCTCCAACTGCCATTCCAGATTACCTACAGCAGCTTCGGCTCCTCCGTTGAAGTCGCCCACAATGTAGTATTCGTCATCGGCAGCACTGCCTTTCGGCATGATGACTTCCAGCAATATAGCGTTCGCCTTGATTTCGAACTGAGGCAGTTCATCATCGAATATAATCGTATCTGTATCGTCGCACCCGTTGAGCAGAGCAAACAACGGCAACATAAACAGCCAATAAATTATCTTTTTCATGGATTTTCTGTTTTTGAGTTATTTATAATTCGGGTTCTGTATCAGTCCTTGATTGACAAGCAATGCAGAAGCAGGCAACGGATACCACTCATATTTACGATCACGCTTGGCGGGATAAAGTTGACCATTGTCCGTGGCACGTCCGAAGAACCACCACTGGCCTTGCGTGAATTTGTCGAAACGACGCAGGTCTGTACGGCGGCGGCGACCTTCATTCAGGAATTCAACACCCCACTGACTCAACATCCAGTCCATATCGAAAGCAGTGAAGCCACGGCCCGGTTTGTCTTTCACGTCTGCCCAGTCGCCGGCACTGAAGTAACGTTTACGTACTTCGTTCACCAGTTCTTTGGCCTTGTTGGCTTGTCCGGCACGCATTTCACACTCAGCCAGCATATAGTACACTTCGCTCAGGCGGAATTCCACTTCATCGATGTTCTGAAAGTCGATGGCTGCGGAAGTAGGATATACCGGATACTTCACCAGACGGAGGCCGGAGTTCGTCTCACCCCAACGCGGTGACATGACGGTTTCCAGGTTGCGTCCGAGGTTCATAAACGTACCTACCTGGTCTACATACGCCAAGTCTTGTCCGTCACGGTCGGCATCGGCTTTCAAGGCTTCACCCTTACCATAGTTAGCTTTTATGGTACCTTTCAGGAAGATACCGCTGTAGCCGTTCTTCTTATCATAATTATAGTTCTTTTTACGGATGTCGCGGTCGTCGAAGCGTTCATAGACTGCACCCAGTTTATCACCGTAAGCCGCATCGAGGAAGCAGGTAGCTCCCTGTGTACCTCCCAATTCATTCACCGTTCCCGCATTGTCATACGAAGGAACCAGACAAGTACAGTTCCAACCACTCTGACTGTAAGTGCCTCCGAAATAATCCCAGATATTATAAGGATAGAAAGTCATGCGCATCCATCCCATATTCAGTTTACCGTCTTCGCAGGCAAAAGCCATGATGACTTCGGGACATTCCGTATTATTGATAGAGTAAATATCGCGGTAATCCTTTGCCAATTCATATTTTCCATATTTACCGCTGATTATTTCACGGCACAGTTCGGCACATTCGGTATAGTGGCTTTCTTTGATGAACACTTCGGCATTCAGCAACAGACGGGCCTTGATCATACGGTTCACAGCCTTGTTCATGCGGTTCACCTGATTTTCGACCATTCCTTCGTAGCAATCATCCAGCTCGGTAGCAATGAAGTTATAAATCTTCTTGCAACTTGTATCGAAGTCCGGGTCGGCAGTGGGTGGCAATTCACCGTCTACGGTGGCCGGTTCAATATTCAGCGGCAATGCACCACCCCAGATTTCAAAGATATTGTAATAAGCCCAGGCACGGAGTGTACGTACTTCGCCTTCATAAGCTTTCAGTTTCTCATCAGTCATCTTCAGGTCGGCAGAAGTTAGCTTCCCCATATCAGCCAATAAGGTGTTACACAGGCCGATAGTGGTCCATGCATTCTCCCAGGCACTACGGATAATCTTGGCATCGGGAGTCCAGTTCTGAATGGAGAAGATAAACTTTTCGCCTTCATCATATCCCCACTGACCGCCATTCCATACACGCCAGGTCACCTGATCGGCAGGAAATTCCTGCATGTACCAGAAGTATTCGGCATAACTGGTAGCACCTGTGGAATAAATAGTAGCTACCGCACTCTTCACACTATTCTCGTCCTGATAATAGACGCCGGAGTCTACACGGTCGAACACTTCTTCCGTAAGGTCGAAGCAACCGCTCAATGAACAACCCAGAATGATTGCCAACAGACATTTATATTTCAGATATTTCATAATTCTTTTCTGTATTTAGTTATTAAAGGAGTTGACAAGGCTTCAGGCGACAAGTTGACAAGGGGAAATGACTCTCTTACTAAACGAAACTATTATCCTCGTTCCCTTGTTAACTGCAACCTTGTTAACTATATCTATTTGAAACGGATATTCAAGCCTACGCTCAACTGAGTAGCCGAAGGATAGGCACTGTTCGTATCTACACCCGGAGTCAGTCCGTTGATGGCAACGGCTGAGGGATCGTTACCGGAATAACCGGTCAGCGTAAACAGATTCTTAGCTGTCAGATAAACTCTCATACCTTTGATGAACTTGTTTTCTTTCGGGGTAATGGTATATCCTAGAGTCAGGTTATCCAGCTTAAAGTAATCACCCTTTTCAAGGAAGAAAGAAGAGATTACACCGCCACCGGTTGTAATATCCGCATCTTTTCCATAAGCATCGCGCAGCACATTGTCCGTACCACAACCTTTCAGCCCCATTCCGTAACGACGCATATTGAAGATTTCAAAACCGAAAGCACCGTTGAACATCAGGCTCAGGTCGAAGTTCTTATAACGGAGCGTATTACTCCAGGAAAGATAAGAGGTCGGCGTACCATTACCGATATGGCGTTTGTACTTCACATCTGCCTTGGATACAGGAACTTTTTCGCCTTCATCGGTATAAATCATCATATCCCCATTCTCTACACCGGCATACTCGTAGCCATAGAACTGGCCGATCTTGCTGCCTTCTTCCACGCGGAAGAAGTATTCACTGGTACCTACACCCGGCTTCTGATACAGTTCCACATAAGAAGCTTTGTACAGGCTGTTGGAGAGTTTATCCAGTTTCGTAGTGCCGTAAGAGTAGTTGATACCCGTTGTCCATTCAACGGGAGTTCCTTTGAAAGCGTCGCCTTCCAGAGAAACTTCGATACCACGATTCACAGTGGTTCCTACGTTTACCAGAATTGTAGAGTAGATGTAGGGAGGCTGTGGAGCCGTATAGTTATAAAGCAAGTCGCGTGACTGGCGGTCGAACCATTCAACAGAACCGCGCAATCTGTTCCACAAGGCAAAGTCAACACCGATATTCATACTGACACTCTTTTCCCAGCCCAGTTTGGAATTGGCATTCACTGAAGGAGCATAACCTGTTACCCAGGCACCGTCCATCAGATAGGTATCCGTAACATTCAACTGGGCATTTTTATGAGAGCCGTAAGTGGCTAATGACTGGTAACAATCGAAGTCCGAACGACCTGTTACACCATAGGAAACACGGGGTTTCAAACTCTGAACGATGTTTTGGTGGTCTTTCAGGAAACCCATATTCGCCATTTCCCAGGCAAGAGAAAGAGATGGGAAAGCACCCCATTTATGATCTGCACCGAATTTCGTAGAGCCTTCGTAGCGGATGGAAGCGGAAGCAATCAACAGATTCTTCCAATTATAGTTGATACGTCCGAAGACACCGATCAGTTTGGCAAGAGATTTACCAGTACCCATGCTTGCTTTTCCTTTAGCAAGATAAGAACCGCTTCCAAGGTTATTCCAGAGAATATCATCGAAATTGAAATCACTGTTTCCGGCTTGCAGGCGTTCCCAGGTGGTTTGCTCATAGTTGTAACCTACCATTGCCTTGAAGTTGTGATCACCCAGATCCAACGAGTAGTTACCCAACCACTCCAGGCGGGACGTGTACCACTTCTGGTAAGTCACTTCTGCACGTCCGTTATAACCGTTCCAGTAAGATTCACCGGCAGTGGAAGGGGTATAATAGTGCTGTTTCAGATCGTTGTAGTGCAAAGAGTAGCTCAATGAAGTATTCAGCATTTGCTTTTCCGAACGGATCAGGTTGACTTTCACCTCAGCAGTACCCAGCAGGTAAACACGCTGACCGTTATTGTCGATTTCTTTCAGTTCCTGCACCGGGTTGCGTGCTCCGGTAGGAGAAGTAGGCTGGAAGTAAGTTCCATCCTCGTTATACAAAGGCATGGTAGGGTTCATGCTCAGGGCAGTATCGAACATACCATCATTACCCCATACTTCATTCACGCGACGGGCGTTGAGTGAACCGTTCAGTTCTACGATTCCATCCATCATACGCTGGTTCAGGACGAAGCGTCCACCGAATTCTTCACGACTGCTGTTCAGATCGAGGCCGGTTGCTTTCTTATAATTAAAAGAAGCGCCATAGTATCCGTTCTTGGTACTGCCGTCGATAGAAAGATATTGGTTGTTATCATAAGAGAAATCACGCAGCAAGAGGTCATACCAATCAGTAGAATACCCATAATCCGTTGCACGACGGGAACGACGGAATTCGTCTGCACTCAAAATATCCGGACCGCTCTTTGCCAGGTTCACACCGAACCAGCTGTCGTAAGTCACTTGGGCACGTCCGGCTTCTCCGGCTCCCTTACGGGTAGTGATTAGGATCACACCATTGGCACCGCGTGTTCCGTAGATGGCAGCGGAAGCGGCATCTTTCAGTACGGTCATCGACTCAATGTCCTGTGCTGCCAGGTTGCGGATATCGCCACCTGCCACACCATCAATTACCACCAACGGGTCATTGGATGCCGAAATAGATGTTGCACCACGAATCTGAAGAGAGGAACTTGCATTCGGATTGGCTGCCGCCGTATTGTTTACGGTCAAACCGGCAACTTTACCGGTCAGCATCTCCATCGGATTGTTCATGGAACCTTGCAGGAACTTCGATCTGTCTACCTGCACAATGGAACTGGAAAGCTCTTTCTTGCTCAATGAGCCGTAGCCCACCACAACGACTTCATCCAGTGCCTGAGCGTCTTCTGACAGCACTACATTGATTTCCTGACGTCCACTACAGGGGATCTCTTGTGTTTTGTAGCCAATAAAGGAGAAAACAAGGACGGAAGAAGGCTTCACGCCCGACAAAGTATAGTTACCGTCAATATCGGTAATGACACCATTAGTTGTACCTTTCACGGTTACGTTAGCACCAATTACAGTTTCGCCCGTGGTATCCGTTACTTTTCCTTTCACGGTTAAATCCTGGGCAAAGGATGCCACTGCAAAAAGTAATCCGGCCATAAGAAGAAGAGACCGGCACAAACATAACTTTGTTCTTTTTACATTCATACTATTAGTTTTTAGATTAGCAATCATTCTGTTCACCTCCACAGGTTGAGGCGACAGTGCAAATGTCTGTAAAAAGAAGGGGGAAAGAAAAGAGGACTAAAGAAAATCTAGATTAACAAAAGGATCAAAATATTATATATCAGCGAGATAAAACAAATAAAGGGCGTTAAAAAACTAAATGAAAACAAAGAAAGCAGAATAGAAAAAACGGGATTTTGGGTTATTTCGGAGGGGGTATGAATTAATTCACCATAGATTAACACAGATTTCCACAGAATTTTATTTCTCTGATTTTAATTGATTAAACTCTGTGAGAAGCTGTGTTAATCTGTGGTGGGCAAATTCATTACTATACCATATAGCTCACTAACCAGCAAAAGACCCAATCTTCATCACCTCTTCCTCAAAATTATCACGGCAAAGAGAACGATTCTTCAATTTGGAACGATAGGTATAAATAGTAGTAATGGAATAACGCAGGAAGCCTGCAATCTTGGCACTGTCCGTAATTCCCAAACGAATTAAGGCAAATATACGAAGTTCCGTTGTCAGCCGTTCATCCTGTTTAGGAATAATTCTTTCTTCTTCCGGCAACAACTCATTAAAGCGTTTCACAAAATCAGGGAAAATACTAAGGAATGAATTATCGAAGTTTTGATAGAATTCTTTCAGTTCTTCATCGATGAAACGGGACGATTTCAACGTTTTATAGAGTTCTTCCACCTTCCCCGAAGCTGCCTGTTTGTTAAGCATCCGACGGTATCCCTCCAACTTGTCAATGTATGTGGAACACAATCCCATAAATCGGCCGACATACTCCTCCTTAATATGATTAGCCTCCGTCAGTGAATCATTCGTTTCGTGCTGTCTCTGATTTACTTCGATCAATCTTTCATTCAGAAGTTTCAGCTCTTCATTCATTGCCAGCAAATCCTGTCGCGCACGGGCCAGCTTCTTCACCTGACGAATTACATACCAGACCGCACATGCCAGAAATAGCGTCAGCAAACTGGTAACAACCAGGAAAATCTGTAACACCTGCTGATGCTTCTGTTTCTCCACCTGATAGGCATGGTCTATGACCGGGAGCATCCTTGAAGCCTGCACATTCCGGAGACGGGCATTATAGAAATTGGCATCTTCCATGCTGCGCTTCATATAAACATCCGCCCGTTGTAACTGCCCCTCTTCATATAACAGTTCCGCCAATGCACGCAAGGAATTATTCTCTTTCACCACACCACGAATATCGGCAATTGCACTCTTTATCAAATATTCTTTTTGCTTTTCCCGCTGTCCCGTACTCTGATAGATAAAGGCAAGAATAGAGGTCACCACTGCATAATCCCGTGTATCCGGTGAAAGTTTTTGATGATAAACTTCCAACATTTCAATGGCTTCCTCTCCTCTTCCTTGTTGCAGAAGTTCGGGAGTATAAGCTATGACATACTGATAAGCCCCCTCTTCTACCATCTGCAATACAGAGTCGCGGTAGATATACAGGTTATTCAGATATTCAATCTGATATTCGTCATCCATCGCATACTCTGCATGATAGAGATAAATATCTTCAAAAGTGATGTAATATTCAATGAGTTGGTCTCTGGAAAGTTGCTTGCTATCTATAGACTTCAACAAGGCCACGCCTTCTGCATACAGACCTGTCTTTCCCAAGATACTTGCCTTCTTCAGTTTGGCCTCATTCAGCCAGTCTTGATTGTTGTGCTGAAGGGCAATCTCGATATTGCGATTGATATAATGTCTTGCTGAATCGCAAATATACGCTTCATATTCATCAAAAAGTTGTTGATTGATATGGTACTCATCAGATGGAGAAGTACTTTTACGAGTCCGGAAATATTCTTTAATCTGATCAATGCGTTTCAGTCTGGCCTGCTCATATTGAGCGGTGTTTTCAATTGTCCTGTCCAGAACTACCAGTAAAGAATCTATTTTCTCCTGCGCTTGCAGAAGGCAACAGAACAGCAAAGAGATTACAAAAAGCAGGTACCGGTCTTTCATGCTTACAAACGTTTACGAACAGGACAAAGATATAAAATCCTACTATAATAACCATCTTACCAGTTCGTTTTTAATAAATCGTCTCAGCTTTGAAGAGCATATATACATAAAAGGGACGCTGCATCTCGCGGCGTCCCATCTATCTTAGTTAGTTTTTATAAGAATTTGAGAGAATTGAAACTTCACAGCCTCAATTTGTTGTTTTAATAAAGCACACTAACTATATTTATGTTTAAAGCAAATGAAAATGTTATTCTTAAAAGCAAATGAAAACGTTACTTCTTCAGTTCCACCTTCTTGTCTATCCGTTGCAGACTATCCAGAATCTGTTGTTCATGGGTAATCGTCACGTCTCCCGAGAGAGCTACCGAAGGTGTGGTAATTTGTTTGCCTATCGTATCGGCTGCGGCTACTTCTTTTATATCACTATAGAATGAATGTTGCATCACATTCCCTAATGAAAGTACCACTGCCACTACTGCGGCGGCCTTGAACAGCGGAACGAAACGTGCGGTAAGCGTCAAGCGTTTTGCCTTCACCACCGGAGTCTCCACTTCTGCAAGCACACGGGCGTCGAAATCTGCTCCCAACCCCACTTCTTGTTGCAGTTGCTGATATACGAACAAATCTTTGTAGCGAAGCAAATGCTCCGGAACATCGCTTCCGTTAAAGAAAGCACGCAACTGTGCTTCTTCCTCAAGGGAAGTCTCACACTGCCAGTAACGTTCTAAAAGTTGTTCTATATATTTACAGTCCATAACCATCTATATCTAAATACCGTTGTTTTACTTTTTGCCTCGCCCTGAAGAGGTTCACTTTTACCTGTTCCTCCGTCAAATGCAGGACGACCGCAATTTCTTTATAACTCTTACCCTCTATATCCCGAAGCTGCATAATCAGCCTTTGTTTATCGGGGAGTTCATTGACCAGACGATGGATGAGTGTCATTTGCTCTTTATCCACCAAGTGATCGTAAGGATTGGATGCTCCGGAAGTCTGTTCCATTTCAGGTGTCAGTTCCACGGTCTGAGCGTCTTTTCTTTCGCTACGGTCTATTGCCAGATTCTTTGCCACTGTCAGGCAATAAGCCTCGATAGAACCGAATTTCGTCCACTCATCACGTTTGTTCCAGACTCTTATCAGTGTTTCCTGCACAACGTCTTCTGCCTCTGCTCTGTCGAAAGTAATCCGGAGAGCCAACCGAAAGAGTTTGTCTTTCAGAGGGAGAATGTCATTCCGAAAACTGATTTCTTGCATCTCTATTAATAATGACGGTTAAGTATATGGAAAGTTACAGTTGATCACTACTTTTTTTGAATTATTTTTTGATGCGGGTTCCGCTATTCTCGTTAATTGCTGACGCTAAGGTAATTACCACTTCAGTTACTCCCGCATTCAAAGCTTCAAAAGAATTCTCCAGCTTGGGTATCATACCTCCTTGAATAACACCGTCCGCTACATATTGTTTGAATTCGACAGGAGTGATCTGAGGTATCACGCTATCGTCATCGTTCTCGTCACGAAGCACACCCTTCTTCTCAAAACAGAATACCAATGTCACATCAAACAAAGCAGCAAGGGCTTTTGCAGTCTCTCCTGCAATAGTATCGGCATTTGTATTCAGCAGATTGCCTGCACCGTCGTGCGTCAGCGGAGCCATTACGGGAACTACTCCTTTATGGATCAAATCACCCAAAAATTCTGCATTCACTTGCTTTACATCACCCACAAAGCCATAGTCGACGTCTTTTACCGGGCGTTTCACGGAACGGATTACATCCATATCCGCACCAGTCAATCCCAATGCATTGACACCACGCGCCTGAAGTCCGGCTACAATATTCTTGTTTACCAGCCCGCCGTACACCATCGTCACTACTTTCAGCGTTTCGGCATCCGTGATACGACGCCCGTTTACCATCTGGCTTTCAATGCCCAGTTGGGCAGCCAATTTTGTGGCCGAACGGCCACCTCCGTGTACCAAGACTTTGTAGCCCTCAATAGCTGCAAAGTCATCCAACAACTTATGGAGGGTAGCTTCTTCCTCCACGATTTTGCCACCCACCTTTATTACTGTTAGTTTTTCTCTCATAATTCAGTTGACAAGTTTTTTAGTTAACAAGTTGACAAGGGGAGAAGACAAAATGAACAAAGCAATAAAGCGCAGCTCCTTGTCAACTTGTTCCCTTCTCAACTCGTCAACTTTTCTTATTCCAAATAGGTATATCCGTACAGACCGGAACGATAATTGGAAAGGAACTCTTTACCTTCTTCCAACGAAATACGTCCCTCTTTTACTGATTGAGTCACCCAAGTCTCCAGTGTACGCACCAGCTTCTTAGGGCTATATTGAACATAGTCAAGCACTTCCGCTACAGTTTCACCATCAATCACCTGTTCGATGGTATATCCCTTCTCGTTAACAGATACATGCACAGCATTCGTATCGCCGAAAAGATTATGCATATCACCCAAAATCTCCTGATAAGCACCTACCAGGAACACACCCATATAATAAGGTTCCTTACTCTTTAAAGAATGAGTGGGCAGATAGTGTGCCACATTCTTAGTCGAGATAAAGTTAGCTATCTTTCCATCCGAGTCACAAGTGATGTCCTGCAAGGTTGCCGCACGGTCGGGACGTTCATCCAGGCGCTGAATGGGCATAATCGGGAATATCTGGTCGATAGCCCAGGAGTCCGGCAGGGACTGGAACAGCGAGAAGTTACAGAAATATTTATCCGCCAACAGTTTCGGCAATCCGCGAAGTTCATCGGGAGCATGCTTCAAGCCGCCTGCAATCTGGTTCACCTCACGCATAACAGACCAGTAAAGACGCTCAATCTGTGCACGTGTTTTCAAATCCACAATTCCATGACTGAACAAGTCGAGCGCTTCTTCACGAATTTGCTGTGCATCGTGCCAGGCTTCCAGCATCTTATTTTGATTCAATGTATCCCAAATGCCATAAAGTTCCTGCACCAATTCATGGTCTTCCTCGGTTACTTCTTCATCATCGTCCCATTCGGGCAAAGTGGTGGTTTCCAAGACTTCAAAAATAAGTACGGAATGATGGGCAGTCAGTGCACGTCCGCTTTCCGTAATAATATTGGGATGGGGAATACCATTCTTATCACTGGCATCTACCAAAGTGGAAATAGAGTCATTCACATATTCCTGAATGGAATAATTGACGCTACTTTCACTACTGGACGAGCGTGTTCCATCGTAATCTACGCCCAAGCCACCACCGATATCCACGAATTCTACTTTGAATCCCATAGCATGAAGCTGCACATAGAATTGAGACGCTTCGCGCAATGCCGTCTTAATACGACGGATCTTTGTCACCTGGCTTCCGATATGAAAATGTATCAATTTCAGACAATCTTTCAGTCCTTTTGAGTCTAAAAAGTCGAGTGCTTCGAGCAATTCACTGGAACTGAGTCCAAACTTGCTTGCATCGCCGCCTGAATCTTCCCATTTGCCACTTCCTGAAGAAGCCAGCTTGATACGAATACCAATATTAGGCATAACATTCAGCTGCTTCGCCATTTTGGCTATCAGTTTTAGCTCGTTCATTTTTTCTACTACAAGAAAAATGCGTTTACCCATCTTCTGGGCAAGCAAAGCCAACTCTATATAGCTCTCATCCTTATAGCCGTTGCAGATAATCAACGAGTCAGAATCTGAGTTAATAGCAATCACGGCATGAAGTTCAGGCTTCGACCCGGCTTCCAACCCAAGATTGAATTTCTTTCCATGGCTGATAATCTCCTCTACCACAGGGCGCATCTGATTAACCTTGATAGGATAGATGATAAAGTTCTGCGCTTTATAGCCGTACTCCTCAGCGGCCTGCCTAAAACATGAAGAAGTCTTCTCAATCCGGTTGTCCAGAATATCGGGAAAACGTATCAGCATAGGAGCCGCCACGTCTCGCAATTGCAATTCATCCACCAATTCTTTCAAATCGACGCCGACACCGTTTTTACGAGGTGTTACCACTACATGACCTTTGTCATTGATACCAAAGTACGAAGTGCCCCAACCTGTAATGTTGTAAAGCTCTTCTGAATCTTCAATACGCCATTTTCTCATTTTTTGTAACTCAGATGTTTGTTGTTTGATTTTAATAGGGCGACAAAAATACGATAATTCTCGATATTTATTGCGTTTTCCACCTAAAATTACACATTTACAAGCGGTTAAATGCTCAGCAAGTTACGTAACTGCTGCACAGAATCCGCAATTTGCCGACGGCTTTCCAACTGCCCGGCATCGAAACGGTATCTTGCCTTACCATAGTGCAGTGCACGTTTTTCCAAGGCTTCTATAATGAAAATCCGCAGTTCTTCGTCCGTTTTTCCTTGCAGAATAGGACGTTGCTGCGTAGCCACTCGCAAGCGGCGGAACAAAACGTCAGGATGAACATCCAGAAAAACGGTCTGCCCATGCTCGTTCATATACTCCATGTTATCGAAGAAGCAAGGAGTACCGCCTCCGGTCGAGATAATGACGTTTTCAAACTCAGCCACTTCATGCAGCATGGTTCGCTCCAGTTCACGAAAAGAGGCCTCTCCCCGCTCAATGAACAATTCACGTATGGATTTGTGAAGACGTTCTTCGATATACCAGTCCAGATCGATGAACGGTATATTCAGTTCGCGGGCAAAAGCCTTTCCTAAAGTTGTTTTACCGGCTCCCATGTAGCCGGTTAAGAAAATACGTATCATAAGCGCTTACCTTTGCGTACAAAGGTAAGCAATTCTATTCTGAGAGATTTACTATCAGATAAAAATTTTAATGCGTTCGCTCAAATCATCAAATTCTTTCCCGCCCGGTTCGGCCACAGGAGTACCGAAAGGCATCTGTGCAATCAACTGCCAGGTTTCGGGAAGATGCCACGTGCTGCGTACATCTTCGTCAATCAACGGGTTATAGTGTTGCAGCGAAGCGCCCAGACCTTTATCTTCGAGCATAGTCCAGATGGCTAACTGATGCATGGCAGAGGTATGTTGCGACCACGTCGGGAAATTCTCATGATAAGTAGGGAATTGTTTTTGCAGTCCTTCCACAATGGAACGATCTTCAAAAAAGAGTATCGTGCCATATCCGCAAGAGAACGAAGTATCGATCTTCTTCTCCGACTGGCGATATTGTTCTTCGGACAGGCGTTCTTCCAACTGGTCCTTCACTATTCTCCATAATTTCTGATGTTCATCCCCCAGTAACAACACAATACGTGTAGTCTGCGAGTTGAATGCCGAAGGCACATGCTTTACTGCTGTACGGATGATGTGTACAATTTCCTCGTCCTGAACCGGAGAGTCGTTACTGATAGAATAATAGCTGCGCCGATGCTCCAATGCTTCGGCAAATGTCCGTTCTCTGACCATATTTAATCCTTTCTTTTCGTAATTATCATTTTTGTCTTATATAATGAAACAAGTGAAAGAGTGAAGTTGTTCGAAGTTGTAGAATATATTTGTACCTTTGCACCCAATTATGAGTAAAGAGAAGTTTTACGTTGTATGGTCAGGCGTCAATCCGGGGATTTATACTTCCTGGACAGACTGTCAGTTACAAACCAAAGGTTACGAAGGAGCGAAATATAAATCGTTCGAGACGCGCGAAGAAGCGGAAAAAGCCTTTGAATCTTCTCCGTATGAATATATCAAACGATCCTCTCCGGGTGCTCCCGCCCAAAAGAAAGATGTGAATACTCCCCTTCCTTCATCTGTCGTAGAGAATAGTCTTGCCGTAGACGCTGCCTGTAGTGGTAATCCCGGAGTTATGGAATATCGCGGTGTACACGTAGCCAGCCGACAAGAAATATTCCATTTCGGCCCGGTATATGGTACAAATAATATCGGTGAGTTTCTTGCTATCGTCCACGGACTTGCCCTACTGAAACAGAAAGGCTTCGATATGCCCATCTATAGTGACAGTGTGAATGCCATCAGTTGGATCAAGCAGAAGAAATGCAAAACAAAGCTACCCCGTGAACCCAAAACAGAAGAACTTTTCAAACTAATAGAGCGTGCCGAAAAGTGGCTACGGGAAAATACGTATACTACCAAAATTCTGAAATGGGAAACCAAGCAGTGGGGAGAAATACCTGCTGACTTCGGAAGAAAATAAGCCTGTACAGGGCTTGAATTAAATGACGCATCATCCTACACCCGCTATTTTTGAGAAAATTGAATAACCACTTGAAAACAAGTAGTGTTATGGTCCGGAATAAGCAATGTTGCGGATGATTAGATTGCTTGTTCTCATCCACAACAAGCAATCTAATTTCAGACAAGTCTGATTTCGTTAAGCGAAATCTGTAAGCGACATGTGAAAAGCGAGTAATATATGCGTACAAACACTCCTTTTGTACAAGGGGAATTTGCTGTTGATTATCAAGGTGTTGCAAAGGATCAATTTCTTGCCGACAAGAAGTTGGGAGTTTGTTGACAAGAAGTTAACTTCCCGTCGTCAAACTCCTAACTTCTTGTAAAAGGAGATATAGCTGTTTTTTCGGTTTCCTTACACAGCGTAGTTGATAGTACGAATGGCCTATGTGTTCAATCATCTGTATTAGAAAGGCTGAACGCTTTTCTTTCATCTTGCCTCGTCTAGCATCTATATATCGGTGGTATTGGATATATAGATACTGCATGTCCGATATATAGATGTGACACGTCCGATATATAGATGTGACACGTCCGATATATAGATGCTGCACGTCCGATATATAGCTAATATATTCAGAACATGAGTTTTGACCAAAGGAAATGTACATTAAAAACCAAGAAAAAGAAGATTATTCTTTTAGGAAACAGGAGGTAAGCACTGATTCAAAGCAACATGAAGACAGGTACAGATTCCGGTGGTGTAGGCAAATACCTTTCCTACACCCGCATATAATTTTGCCTACACCACACACCGTTCTATTAATGAGACGATTAAGTCTCCGGGTGTAGGATGTAGGCAGAATTAATAAATCTTTCTATTCAGAATCGTTTTTTGATCAAGACAGAGATTGCATATCATTCAAACGTTTATAGTATCCATTCTTCTCCAACAAAGCTTCGTGCCTGCCACGTTCCACAATTTCTCCTTCATAGAGTACGCAGATTTCATCTGCATTTTTAATGGTAGAAAGACGGTGGGCAATAGCAATTGTAGTACGGGTTTTCATCAAACGCTCCAAAGCTTCCTGCACCAGACGTTCGGACTCCGTATCAAGAGCAGAAGTAGCCTCATCAAGAATAAGAATAGGCGGATTCTTCAAAATAGCACGGGCAATACTGATGCGTTGGCGTTGTCCTCCGGAAAGCTTGCCACCACGGTCACCAATATTTGTGTTGTATCCATGCTCTGTCTCCATAATGAAATCGTGCGCATTGGCAATCTTCGCCGCCTCCATCACCTGCTCCAGTGTGGCGTTTTCCACACCAAATGCTATGTTATTAAAGAATGTATCATTAAACAGAATCGCTTCCTGATTTACATTTCCTATCAGGCCACGCAAATCATGAATACGGAAATTCTTGGTACTAACGCCATCAATCATGATTTCACCGAAATGTATGTCATGGTAACGCGGAAGCAAATCTACCAGCGTAGATTTTCCCGACCCGGACTGCCCAACCAATGCAATCGTCTGCCCCTTCGGAACAACAAGATTGATATGTTTCAGCACTTCCCTCTTCCCATCATAACTGAAAGAAACATCCTTAAACTCGATTTGTCGGTTCATGCCATGCAGAGGAAGCGGGTTTACGGGTTCCTTAATAGGATTCTCAGCCTTCAGAATCTTATCCACACGTTCCATGGAAGCCAAACCTTTCGGGATGTTATATCCTGCTTTTGCAAAATCCTTCAACGGATTAATGATGCTATACAGAATAACCATATAGAAAATGAATGTAGGAGCTTCCAGCGAAGAATGCTCATCGCCCAAAATCAGCATACCGCCAAACCAAAGCACCAATACAATCAAAAGCGTTCCCAGGAACTCACTCATCGGATGAGCCAACGCCTGACGAACGGCCACTTTATTGGTCGCATCACGCAGTTCATTACTGCATCTGGTAAAGCGATCCACCATCTTATCTTCTGCAATAAACGCTTTAATGATGCGCAAGCCCCCCAAAGTTTCTTCCAATTGTGACATGGTATCACTCCATTTGCCCTGCGCTTCCAAAGATTGGCGTTTCAGCTTCTTGCCGACCTTTCCCATCAGCCACCCCATTCCGGGAAGTACTACGATGGTAAACAGGGTCAACTGCCAACTTGTTATAATCAGCGTTGTAAAATAAAACAGGATCAAAATCGGATTTTTCAGCAACATATCCAACGAACTGGTAATGGAGTTTTCTATTTCTCCCACATCACCACTCATACGGGCAATGATATCTCCTTTCCGTTCCTGAGAGAAAAAACCAAGTGGTAAGTGCATCACTTTCGAATAGACCATGATACGGATATCACGAACAACTCCTGTACGCAAAGGAATCATTACCGCAGAAGATCCAAAGTAGCAGGAAGTTTTCAGCATCGTCATAAGGGCTAGGAACAGTCCCATAAACAGAAGTGTCATTATCGGTCCATTCACTTCAATCATCTGAGTAACATAGTAATAAAAGTTATTTTTTGCCACATCTTTCAAACTATCGCTTCCCCACTCCATGTAATGGTAAACTTGCTCATCACCACCTGTTTTGAACAATATCTGCAAAATTGGAATCAGCAGAGTGAATGAGAATACATTGAAAACAGCCGATAAGACATTGAGCACAATCGCCCACCCTATATACTTCTTATATGGCGACACAAAACGTCGCATCAATTGCAGGAATTCCTTCATTGCTTGGTATTAATGAATTAGGGGCGCAAAGATACAAGAAATATCTTTAAGATAAAGAAGATAAATTTAATATTAACGAGATTTATCTATACAACCTTCAAGAAACAAGCTCTGTAGCTCATTTATATAGATCACAGAATGATATCGGAAAAATATATTGTATCTTTGCGCCCGGATATAAAACAAACGCTTTATTATGACAAAGATCGATAAGTCCGTACTGACATTCGGAATCACTATTTTCCTGAAATTCATGTTATTCGACATACTATGGTGTATCCCGACTACTTTTGCTTCTCTTTCTACAGTTGAATGTTATACAACAAAACTGATAGCCACACTTATATTGCTTATCCCTTACGCCTTCTTCCGTATGTGGAAAACAGAGACGCTCATCATGTTCCTGCTGGATTTCCTGCTGATAGCCAATCTTATGTACTTCAGAACCTATTATACCGCCATTCCTCTGAACAGCTACGGATTATCAGGAAACTTAGCCGATTTCACCGGAAGCGTTTTCGACTCTCTTCGCTGGTATGATATACTTTTCCCATTATCCACCCTTGCAGCAGCCGTCGTTCATCGGCGTACAAAAACTGCACATCAGAAGCGTCCCGCACCGGTGCTTGCTTATTCTGTGGTACTTGCAGTCATCATCTGCATCTTTGGCACAGTGACCCTGATTAAAGGCGGATTTTCAAATGCATACAAGGAATATCGCGACAAAGCATATTTCTGTTCAAGCGGCCCCTCCCTCTATACCGTTTTCGGTAGCCTTTGCTATGATTTGGCAGGTCAGCAACAAAAGTTAACTCCTGAACTGGAAGCAAAGATAGAAGAATGGTTAAGTAAAAAGCCCAAACACGAAGTTGCCCTGCCGGACAGCAGTACTAATCGCCGCACCAATTGCATCATCATTCTGGCAGAATCATTGGAAAGCTGGGTATTAGAAAAAGAAGTGGAAGGGCAGGAGATCACCCCCTACTTGAACAAATTACTGAAGGATTCTACCACCATCTATGCCCCACATGTACTGACACAGGTCAAAGGCGGCCGTTCCATAGATGCCCAACTTATACTCTGCACCGGACTACTACCTATCAACAGTGGTACGTACAGCAGCCAATATCCCAACCATGTTTACCCTTCGTTGCAGAAAGCCATGCACGAAAAAAATCATTCGCGCAACTATCTGCTAACCATAGATAAGATATCCACCTGGAACCAGGGTCCCATAGCCCAAAGCTTCGGCATGGATACGATTATCGCCTATCATGATTTCGAACTGACGGAAGCTTTCGGTACCCACAAACGTACCGGAGACGGCTCATTCTTTGCTCAATGTCAGGAAAAGATAGAAAAAGGGGAGATATGGAAAGAAGGGGAAAACGCATATATGCAGCTTATTACCTATTCCGGCCATGCTCCATTCATATTACCGGAATATCTCAGAGAGATTTCATTCTCCTCTGACATTCCGGAGAAGATGGGTAACTATATGATCACTGCCCGCTACACAGATAAAGCTATCGGTAAATTCGTGGAGTATCTGAAAACACTCCCTCAATATAAGGAAACGCTGATTGTAATAACAGGAGATCACGAAGGTTTAGCGTCTTATCGTGCAGAACTATGCGAAAGTCCCGGTGGCAAAGGTATCGTGTCCGACAAGCAGTTTACTCCTTTCATCGTTGTCAACTCTCCCATAGGTATGCGTTACGATGAAGTGATGGGACAAATAGATATGTATCCCACCCTGCTGAACCTACTTCAACTTGACGACTACTATTGGACCGGCCTCGGAGAAAGTATCCTCAATCCTGAAAAGAAAGAATTTGCTGTAGGTTCACAGATGAATGTGGAAGGAGAAGGATATAGTCCGGAAGATGAGGATTTTGCAAAGGAGGCATATGATATTTCGGATGAGATGATACGGTTTAATTACTTTGGAAAAAAGTAAGATAATAAAGAAAGCATTCCATGTTTTTAAGAATCTTTGTTTGGAGAAACAGCAGAAAGGGCGTACCTTTGTTTGCATTCAAACCAAACTTCTAAAAAGGCATCAGTTATGGAAGAATATATAGCACCGAACAGAAAACGCATCCCCTACGGCATGATGAACTTCGCCGTGATTCGCCGTGATGATTGTTATTATGTAGACAAGACCCGCTTTATTCCCATAATAGAAGACGCGGATAAGTTTTTCTTCTTCATCCGTCCCCGTCGTTTCGGCAAAAGTCTGACGGTAAGTATGCTGCAACATTATTACGACATAGCCGCCAAAGATAAGTTTGATGCTTTGTTCGGCGATCTTTATATCGGGAAATATCCCACGCGTGACCGCAACAGCTACCTGGTGCTCTATCTCAATTTTTCTGGAATTGTCGGTGAACTGCACAACTACCGCAAAGGGCTGGATGCGCATTGCCAAACCATGTTCGACTATTTTTGCGATATCTATGCCGACTATCTTCCTCAGGGTATTAAGGAAAAACTGGATGCAAAAGAAGGAGCCGTAGAACAAATTGAGTACCTGTTTACGGAATGTAACAAAACCGGCCAAAGAATTTACCTCTTCATCGACGAGTACGACCACTTTACCAATGCCATCCTCGCCGATCCTGAGAGTTTACATCGTTACACCAACGAGACACATGGTGAAGGCTATTTGCGCGCCTTCTTCAACAAGGTGAAAGCAGGAACCTATTCCAGTATCGAGCGCTGTTTCATCACCGGTGTCAGCCCTGTTACGATGGACGACCTCACTAGCGGCTTCAACATCGGCACCAATTACTCGCTCTCCCCAAAATTCAACGAAATGATAGGATTCACGGAAGAGGAAGTACGGCAAATGTTGACCTATTACTCCACCACCAGCCACTTCAACCACACTGTGGACGAGTTGTTGGACATAATGCAACCGTGGTACGACAACTATTGCTTTGCACAAGGGCGTTATGGTGAAACCACCATGTACAATTCTAATATGGTGCTCTATTTTATCAAAAACTACCTTGACAACGATGGTAAAGCACCGCAGAATATGATAGAAAGCAACATCCGCGTTGACTACGAGAAGTTGCGCATGCTTATCCGTAAGGACAAAGAATTTGCCCACGATGCTTCCATCATCCAGACCTTGGTGAGTCAAGGCTATATTACCGGAGATTTGAAAGAAAGTTTCCCTGCCGTCAATATCACCACTCCTGACAACTTCGTGAGTCTACTCTATTATTTCGGTATGCTTACCATCAGCGGCACATATGAAGGTAAAACCAAACTCACCATTCCCAACCAGGTGGTTCGTGAGCAGCTTTATGCCTATCTACTGAGCACCTACGATGAAGCTGACCTTAATTTCAGCAGTTACGAAAAGAACGAGCTGTCCAGTTCACTCGCCTATCGTGGTGACTGGCAAACTTACTTCGGCTACATCGCCGACTGCCTGAAACGTTACGCTTCTCAACGCGACAAACAGAAAGGGGAGTTCTTTGTCCACGGCTTCACCCTTGCCATGACAGCCCAAAACCGCTTTTACCGCCCCATTTCTGAACAAGATACGCAAGCCGGCTATGTTGATATATTCCTCTGTCCACTGCTGGAAATCTATTCCGACATGAAACACAGTTACATTGTAGAACTGAAATATGCTAAATATAAGGATTCCGAAAGCCGTGTGGAAGAGTTGCGTCAGGAAGCAATCACCCAAGCCAACCGCTATGCTGATACGGAAACGGTGAGAAATGCTATTGGCAACACGATACTACATAAAATTGTAGTGGTGTATAAAGGAATGGATATGCCCGTATGTGAAGAGGTATAATCAATATAGGAAACCAACAATCCAGATTGGCAATTTATGCCGATAAGGGGTTTCTATATCATCTGCCAATATGAAAGTCCTTGCATCTCATAGGAAATACAACACTTGGATAAGTTGGCAATCACATTCAGTATATTAAATAAAGAAGATGTACTAAATACAACTCGCAAATCAGGAGACATATCATAAATCTCCTTTATTTCTTTGCTCCATTATTATAATTTCAGACTATAATTATGCCATTATTCTTCCTGCATAGTCTCAATTAAATCTATGGCTTTCTGAATATCAACAATACCACAACCATAAGGCAGTTCCGGAGCATCATATCTATTTGCTGACTTTTTCAAAATCTCCAATAATTCTTGATTAGTCAGCCAAGGGTAAGCTTGCCATAAACAGGCTGCCAACCCACATAGAATAGGGCTTGCATAGGATGTTCCACTTCTAAAATCAATCCTCCCCTCAATATCAATTGTACATACCGAAGTTCCAAGAGCTACAACATCAGGCTTCATCCTTCCATCAACAGTCATACCATATGCCGTAAAATCGCCTATCCCACCAGTAGTAGTAACAGAACCTACCGCCAATACATTAGGAGAGTCTGCCGGAGTCCCAACCCAACTCCCATCATTACCAGCACAACATGCAATAAAAATCCCTTTATTTGCAGCAACATTAGCCGCTCGTGTTGGCAATGCAGTTTTTCCATCCATCTCTTCATACTCGTGCGAAGGAAAAGGCCATCTATTCCCAGTATAATACAATGAAGTATTCACAACATCTGCCCCTACACTATCAGCATACTCTATGGCAGCTACCCAATAATCCTCTTCTACCGGATATTCACCGGACAAATCTTCCGAACGTAGAAGCCAATAATTAGCTTCCGGTGCAGTTCCGATATAATATCCCGGCTTATCAGTCGCCATACAAGCCGTGCCCAAAGGCCATGCTCATCGCTATTATAAGGGTTCGAATCTTCATATACAAAAGACTTGGCACCTTAAATATGCATAGTATTTAAAGTAGGATTATTAAGCAAATCCATAAATCCTGCATCAATAACTGCAATATCAATACCCTCTCCTTTGAATCCACGTTCATGCAATATTTGCCCATTATGAAGAATTATATTTCTCCACGCCTCTCCATAATCTTCTGAAGAATAACCTGACATATTTCCCCCTGCTGAAGAGCTAACCGAAGAAATTATTCGTTTCTGTTTTTCCGTTTCACCTCGCCATACTTTCACGATATCTTCAACAAATGGTAACTCTTTATATTTGTCAATCTGTTTTTCGTCTTCACATTGCACACAAACAGTTTTCAACCATTTACTTTGGCAAACTATTTTTCCTCCAACCTGTTCTATTTGTTTCAGATAATCTTTAGATATGGGTAGATCTGAATCATCTATAGCAATATTTCTTTTTCGCCGCCTTTCAATTGCTTTAGTTGATAAAAACTTTTCTGGCTGATTTAACGAATAGTCAGCACTTCCTTTATCTTTAAGAATCAGGCGAAATTTATAATTATACTCTTGATACACCGTAATCGGGCATATAGCATGAAAACCCTGCACTACAGCTTCAACTTGTAATCCTGAAATAAACTCATTCTGGAAAACAGCCGTTACTTTACCATCCTCATCTACATTAACCAAATTACTATTTGATTCCCAACGCACTTTACTTCCGTCCAATGGAATCCCATTCAATTTAGCAATCAATTGACACGATTCTCCCACAGCCAACACAACTGAAGCAGGTTCAATAGTCAGTTCATCTGGCACAGGAAACTCCTCTTGCATATTATCTTTTTGACAAGCTACCAGCAAAAGAACTTCACAAATAATACATAAAAAGAGTCTGAGTTGTATCATACAAAAAAATTATATAACTTTTATTATATTGCTAGAAGCGAAGTTGCCATTTATTGTAAACAACAACTCAGCCAATCAACTGTTGAACTAACATAAATTACCTCATAAAAGAAATAACTACACCAATATAATGTATACTCTAAAAAACATAACCAACTATACCTTCATTTAGCCAACCCAATGAATAAGAATTTGTATTATAATGAAATTTTCCATTTTTTTCAAATTGATACAGTGGAATAAGTTCATCATAAATTTTACTTGGATAAATATAACACCTTACCCCTTCATTCAACCAACCTAATGAGTAGACATTGGTATGGTAATGAAACTCACCTTTTTTTTCAAATTGATATAAAGGGATAGCATCTTCATTACCTTTTTGAAGTAGCACATAACACATAACCCCTTGTCTTTCCCAACCTAATGAATAAAGATCCGTATTATAGTGAAAACTACTCCCTTTAGCAAATTGATACAAAGGATGCAAATCCAGCACATCAATCTTTTTACTATCAATATACCTAAACACAGCCTCCTTCATTTCTTGTTTCTTTATAGGATCAGAAATTAGATCATAAATAGGATACGTAGCATTCCAGTTGACATCAAATAATCTAGAATGCTGGTCATCAACTGACTCTGTCCATGCTCCCAAATTAATACTAAAACTTGGTCCTTGCTCAGGCGCGAGCGTAATAGTAGTACCCGAGGTAGAACCACCAAGAGCCTTAATATAGCATTCCCAATTAGAATTTTTCTTATTGCGCTCCTCTACTTCCGTTTTGCTCCATGAACCGTGAGCATCAAGCCCAATATTGCTCAAATTATATTTTGCCCCTGCACTGACAATCTCTGTCTTTTCCGTACTACTATTCTCTTCTATTATAGCAGATATATAATATGCAGTATATTTCCCTCCAACTGTTATATTAGTTAAAACATGCGTTCCATACATTTCCACAATTTTATCCGCAGAATATTTATTTAAATCTTCAACAAAAGAAGACAACAAGTATTTAGATAAGGTTTCAATATCTGTATTCAGCAAATATCTTCTTTGCTTTTTAAAAACCTCCGCTCTTGCAAATGAGTATTTTGAAGAATAGAAATATTTTGAACTTGTTTTGAATCCCATCGTTATAGTCCCTGAGAAAAAGCCCTCTTTATCCTTTTTCTCAGGTAAAGATCCTACAGAACCACCAAAATTCGTATCGGTTATTATCTGAGATAAAAAAGATTGCGCATCTGCTCCTGCAAAACATCTCTGATCAATTACCCCTGAAAATTGCTTATCAAATCTGTTAGGATTTGCTTTCACAAATGCTTCCACATCTAAGATTTTCAACCTTGTTGAATTTTCACCCATGTAGTCATCGGTTATATCATAACCATAACCTAATACATCATACACTCCATCTCCAGCTGCCCTTGTTGTTACATTTGATACCGAAGATTCAACATTTGGTAAATCCTCTATTTCTGAACAAGAATAGAAAAGAGGCAAAAAGCCTAATAAATAATAAGATTTCTTCATAATAATAATATGTAAAGATTAACAATTATCAAAAGTAAGAAATACCATCATTTTACCCAATTTTAAAAGCATGTTTATAAGCACAACAATTGCACATTATTTCGAATTAGCGAAACTTATATATCTTTTAGGTTCATCATAGATATACTACATTTTCCAGATAATGAAGTAAATAAGCCAGAAAAACTATATTAATTTACACAGACTACGTTTCTTACAAAATCGGTAAATTTTTCTAAGAAATGAACAGTTATTCAGAAGCACTTCACTTCTACTCTACCATATTTATAAGATAATTAAAAAATCACATAATTACAACATTTAAGCTATATTACAAGCTAATTACTCCGAGAAACAATAAAGCATTAATGCGAAGCAAAGTAATCCATACGGAGTAAAATATTTGAAACTTTCCAACAGTCCTTTCTATGCTGTTTAATAGTTTCTGAAACGCCAGTACCACCAGCTTCCAAACCTGTCCGGAAAGTTGCATAGTTGCTAATATTATCTCCAAAAACATTGTCTCCCAGCCCTCTGAAAGAATAGTCACTGCACCCCATCAAAGTTAATAAGGAAGGGTATATATCTACTTGTCCGATAACCTCATCAGTATGTTTTGAATCTAAAGGAGAATTTATAATCAAGAATGGAATATAGCAATCCTCTGCCCTCAACTTTTCCCGCCCTTCATATGTATTGAAGGTCATTTGTTCATGATCACCTGTTATGACAATAATACTATTATCATATAAACCCTCTCTTTTCAGTCCATCAATAAATTCCATAATTCGTATATCAACAAGTTGTATAGCTATTAAATAGTTCTTAATTTCATCATTAACAAATTTCTCTTGGATTAATGGAGTATCAAGTAGGCTAGGCTCCATATATGGCTCATGACTGGATAAAGTAACCAATTGTGCATAAAATGGTGTTTTCATTTTCTGCATTGTCGAAAGGCTTGTTTTAAAAAGATTCTCATCTGCATATTTTCTCTCCCTGTCACCTTCCATTCCAGCATATAGTCTATCAAAACCGTAAGCAATTGTTGTCGCTTCCTGATTCCAATAGTTCTTCTCATCACATATGAAAGAGACTGAAGTATAACCTTGCATCTTCAAAGCTGCAGCCAAAGATGGAAAGGTATTTGCTGCACACAAACTGGATGCCGCCCCTGTTGTCAATGGTAATAAGCCAGTATTTATCAATAACTGGGCATCACTTGAACGTCCATCTTTGACTTGAGGAATAACTTTACGAAAAAAGACTGCATCTTCCTGAATTACCAACTTATTAATATTAGGAGTGCACTCTACTTCACCAACTTTTAAGCCAATTGGCCAACTCTGCAGAGACTCCACTAAAATTAAAATCAAATTCTTTCCCATAATAGTTGGTAAACTTTTGGCCAAGCAACTTTCTTTTTTCGACAATTGCTCCATAAAGATACAAGCATATCGTTCATCATCTGAAGAAACACTCTGAAAAGAAGCTATCTGATAAATCCAGAAGTGTATTATTCCATATTTCTTAAAAGCTCCAACTTCTGTAGTACTAAAAAGATAAAGAGGATCTTTACCAGACAATCGTTTATTGAATAAATAAGGAGCGGTAACTCCAGTTGCTATTATCAAAATTAAAGTCATTATAGTATTTCTTCGTAGAGATGAAGAATTGAGTATTTGCCTATTCTCCGATTTATATATTAATAAAAAAATAACAAAGCAAATAGAGGGTAAAAATAAAAGAATATCACTAATATGAATAGAATGAAAAATGCTAGCTCCCAATCCTTTCAAATTATAAAACATTAAATATGAAGACAAAGGCATTATAGTACCATATGTATGATAATACCAGATAATAGACAAGAAATAGAAATTGACTAGCAATAAGTATAAATAAATCAGACATCTTCTTTTACAAAACAAGACTGGTAATGCAAATAAAAGTGAATCAAAAAGCCATCGAAAATAGCCTCCATTATAACCATGAATTTGCAAACTAAAGCGTAGAAACATGAAAGACAGATAAAAAACTATCACCAAAACTATATATACAAATAACCGATTTGTGTTGTAACTAAAAAGTTTCATAGCGTTTTCTCTTAAAAAAGTAAGTATTTTGCAAATGTCAGACTTTTCATCATCACATACAAATATTTAAGTAATTAAATAGAAAAAAATATATATGTATATAATAAGCCTACAAAACCACAATTTATAACGCTACCCTTAATTTATAGCTTTCCTTTTATAATATATCAATTTTAAATACCCTATATTGTAGACTTACAATATGCCTCTACAAATCTTTGTGCACGTAAAAACAACGTTCCTACAAATTTCGGATACAAAGTTAAAGTATAAGTAATTCTTTTCATATCTGGATGAATCTTTTCAAATAGTTTGTGTTGTATATTAGTAAATACAGGAATAGGCCTTTGTAGCGATATCACTTTGATATTTATATCAAAATAAATACATAAAAGATAGTGTTTGAAACATTTTAACCTTATCTCCGAAGTTTATCTTAACTAGATCTGAAATGAAGCAGATTTTAAACAAAAATTAGATTATACATTCTTAGACTTTCCATAAACAAATCAATAGTGTAATCTTTTTCCATATTATTTTCAAATAACAGCATTATATAGGAACATAAAAAATATCAGTAGTATATACAATATTTATCATTCTACATCTAACACATAATATAGTATTCACAATAACGTAGGAATATATATTACTCTATGCATTTAAGAACCTTTTGTAAATACAGTCGATTGAAACCACAAGAATAACTACAATCAACATGTCGCCTTAATACTATAAAAGAAAATCAATACATTTTTTAACATGCAAACAAGGCATTATATTCTATAAAATCCATATTATTGCAAAATATAATTTAATCAATGCAGAATATATATATAAAACTACTAGAAAAGCTACGCCAACGCTATATTCAGAAGCATGGTATACCGCAGTATTATAATCCGTGTAAAGAAATAGATCCTAATATCATATCAAATCGAATCAGAGAAAATTTATCATCATCAAAACCTTGTATGTTCTCAAGATTCGGTTCAGTAGAAATTGGATGTGTAATCAACTATTTAGGTATCTTTCATCAAAAAAGAGATATTATAAGATACATAAAGGGAGAGGCATTCCCTTGGTGGTGGAAAAAGGAAACGATACATACTATGAAAAATAATGCCGGATTCTTTTCTGCAACTCCCGATCAACTAAAGCGATTCTCAGAGATGATGATTGAAGATATGCCACTGATAGACATACTTGCTTCTTGGAGATATGAAGAACAATATTTCTCTAATGAATTACAAAATGCATACAAAATTGATTTCGAGCCTTTCAATCCTTTTTGGAGCAATATACCGTGGACAGTTGCTTTGGAGAATCAGAAAGTATTAGTGGTACATCCTTTTGCTGAAACTATACAAAAACAATATCTCCGAAAGGAATTCATACACAAAGATTCTAGAATCTTACCTGACTTTGATTTACAAACAATTAAGGCTGTTCAAACAATCGGAAATCGTATAGATAGTAGATTCAAGACATGGTTCGATGCCCTTGAATTTATGAAAAACGAAATAGATAAAAGAGAGTATGATATATGCCTCATAGGTTGTGGAGCATACGGATTTCCACTAGCTGCACATATTAAGCGATCAGGAAAAAAAGCTATACATATGGGAGGTAGTCTACAGCTACTTTTCGGGATAAAAGGTGCCAGATGGGAAGACAGCAATTATAATGAAACTTATAACTATGCACAATTAATGAACGAATATTGGGTAAGACCCTCTGAAACCGAAACTCCTCAAAAAGCCCAACAAATCGAAGCTGGATGCTATTGGTAACAAAATTACGTTCAATCGAGAAAATAGATGAAAGAACTACAAGTAATATATGATTCTCAAATATTTGATGCCCAGACATTCGGAGGTATCTCACGATATTTCTGTGAAATAATTCCCAGAATGAATATCACATTCGACATATCGGTACGATATTCTGAAAATATCTATTTGAAAGAATCTAAACTGTGCAAGCATCGCCTGCCTATTCCAAGGTGGATATTCAATAAATACAAAAATAAACTTCTCGGAAAGAATAGAAAATTCTCTGAGCACATGCTTAGATCATCTTCAACATATTTGCTGCATGCAACTTACTATGAACCATATTTCCAAGAGTGGCTAGGAAATAACCCTTACGTCATTACCGTACATGACATGATCTATGAGAAATTGCCCGAATTCTTTTCAAAAGAAGATAGGGAGTTAATCTTTGAACAAAAGAAAAAAGTTGTTACGCAGGCTGATAGAGTTATTGCAATAAGCCAAAACACTAAGAAAGATATAATAGAATTACTACATATTGCACCAGAAAAGATTGACGTCATTTATCACGGAACCAATATACAGAAACCTACTCAAAAAATTCTTGTTACACTTCCAAAAAGATTTATCTTATATGTTGGTACCAGATATTCCTACAAAAATTTCACTCGGTTTGCTAAAGCCTTTTCACTATTATCATCAAAAGATAAAGACTTATATGCAATATGTACTGGTAACCCCTTCTCTATGAATGAAATAAAAATATTTGAATCACTAAACATCTCCCCCAAATTTATACATATTCAGGCCTCTGATGCTATGCTATATACACTCTACAATCAGGCAGAAGCTTTTGTATTCCCATCACTTTATGAGGGTTTCGGAATTCCTATTTTGGAAGCTTACGCTTGCCTTTGTCCAGCTATCATTAGTAATACCAGCTGCTTCCCTGAAATAGCAGCAGATGCAGCTGCATATTTTAATCCATATTCTGAAATAGAAATAGCAGATACCATTGCAAGTGTCATATACAATCCCACTCTACGCACAGATCTTATTCATAAAGGTTCAGAACAAATTAAATTATATTCTTGGGAAAAAGCTGCTCTCCAAACAGAGCAAGTATATTTCAAGGCCTTGGAAAACAAAAAACAAATAAGGAAATAATAGGTATGAGAAAGCCGGTACTTAGTATTATTACAGTCAATTTAAACAACAATTTGGGACTACAAAAAACATTACGTAGTATTCAATCGCAATCATATACAGATTATGAGCATATCATCATAGATGCTAATTCTACAGACGGAAGTCTAGAAACTATTATCAAGTACACTACAGAAACCTCTCATTTATCTTACTGGATATCTGAACCAGACAAAGGGATCTATGATGGCATGAATAAAGGAATTGCACACGCCAAAGGAGAATATATATTCTTTCTAAATTCTGGAGATTTCCTATTTGATGACCATGTTTTGGACGCTATTCCTTTTGACGAAACTCAATATATCTGCGGAAACCTGAGAATTTTGTATTCCAATACAGAATATGAAGATATAATTCCTCCTGAAGAAGTAGATGGATTATTTTTATTAAAAAGTTTTTTACCACATCCTGCCTCTTTTATCCACCACTCATTGTTCAAAAATCAAACTTACAGGACAGATTATAGAATCATATCAGACTGGATACACATGGTAGACAATATCGTATTAAAGGGATGCAGTTATAAGCATATCAACATCCTAGTATCCAACTTTGATAGTACTGGACTTAGCTCTTCTAATGGAGCCATTGGGCTAACAGAACGTAATAAATGGATTAAGAAGAATATCCCCACTCGTATCTACTCCTCTCTAATGGAACTTGACAATCTCAAAAATTCTATTTTAGGAAGTGTTATTCCAGTAGTTAGTCAAAAACGCCACCGCACACAAAAACGAATGAGAAAAGTCATTCTACTATTATCTAAACTCTTAAAATAATATCAGATTCTACAAGATTTCTCATTGAATAACTTCATAAAATCGGCTCATGACACTCTGAACTTCAAATATATTAGCTCGTAGCAAACTTTTCTTATGATATTCAGTTCTCAATGTTTCATCAGTAATATATTTTTTTAGAGCTACATATATGGACAAATCATTCTGTTCTGTGATAACTCCATATTCTCCACCCTCAAGTAACTCTAAAGCACCCGCTGTATTAGTTGCAACAATTGGAATTCCTAATACCAAGGCTTCACAGATTACTAAAGAAAACCCCTCAGAAATTGAAGTACTGATAAATATATCAGATTCTTTCAAATAGGGGTATGGATTTGCTTGAAACCCTAGAAAATGGACCTCATTTTCAACATTAAGTTCATGCACTAAACGCTTTAATTCCGCTTCTTTCTCTCCACGTCCTATAATCTGAATGCAAAAAGATATCCCATCCTTCTTTAACATCTCGGCTACCCGTATCAACCGATCGAACCCTTTCACCTCAAGCAAACTTCCTATAGCTGTTATAGTAAACACTGATTTCGTAATAATACCACCTACAGAAGCTTTCTTATATATATCTGATTTACTTATAACATTATAAAGACAGCACTTAGGGACATCTATATCATATAATTTAGAAAAATTCTCCATAGCTATCTGAGATACGAAAACCAGCTGATCCATCTTCTGATAGCATCTCTTTTCATCCTCTTCATGATTACGATAAGCATTATGTGACGAATGATATTTAAGCATATCTACATGAATCCATGAGATATTCCTTTTTCCTCTATCTATAATTATATTATGCCAGAATGCAGCACTACCTTCCAAATATGATATGATAACATCGTAATGTTTTTTCAGCCTACATTTTATGAAAAAAGAAAGAGGCCACAACTTATTATATTTTATATAGCGTTTCCACGCTTTCCGAAAAAAGAAACTCCTCTCATTCTTAAACAAATATATCGTATGGACTTGCGCTGGTATTGCATCAAGATAAACACCCCGATGGTACATCAAACAAAGCGTCACTTTATATTTTGTGTAATCAAATTCCCGAAGAAGATTAATTAATGCCCTTTCAGCACCACCACCTTCCAAATCCGGTATTAAGAATAGAATCTTTTTCATTACAAACAGAACATTAAGAAAATTATTTCATTTTAGAGCAACAATGTTAGAGAAAATATTTTAGATGACAAAGAGCATCAGTAAAAATATTATCTAAGTTTCCCATAAATAGTTTGCTTATTACAAGAAAATTTGCGAATATTGCATACAATAAAAAAACGATGAACGATAATATACTTTTCATATTCAATATATTTCCTGGTGTTGGAGGATTAGAAAGCGTTTCAAACAACATCATAGATTATATAAGTAAGGATTTTACTATCTATACATTATCCATGTGTATGATGCCCAATATCCCAGCATCACCTAATATTGCAGAAACATTCTGCTGTCAGTCTGACAATGAAGAAGAGAATATTCGATTTTTCAATAAAATCGTTGAAGAAAAAAAAATTACTCATATTATCAACCAGGGCATATATCCCCATATAACAAATATCATTTTTAATCCAAACAGAAAGAAAGAAGTCAAGATAATCTCAGTTCTACATGGAATGCCCAAATATGAGAAATCACAATATTGGCAATTACCACACATACTTAAAGCTAGCAAATGGAAACAGATTGAAAGAAAAACCTTATCTTATTTCGGACTAAACAACAGATATAAACGATATATCAATTCTTTTTCCGATTCATATCGTAAGGCATGTATAAAAGGTAATAAAGTCATTGTTTTGTGTAATGAATATATCACTCCTTTTGCTGAAAAATACCACTTAACGAAATATAAAGACAAAATCATTGCTATTGAAAACCCTTTATCTGTATCCTTTTCTGAGCAAAAACCTATTGAATGGTCTCAAAAAGAAAATCAAGTCATTTTCGTAGGCCGTTTATCCAAAGAAAAACAGGTAAATATTATTCTTGATGTATGGAAAAGAATTGAGAAAGAAACAAATTGGAACTTAACAATCGTTGGCGATGGTACTATTCGCAAAGAATTGGAGCAAATGGTTGTAGACAAACAAATACAAAGAATAACTTTTACCGGACAAGTCGATCATCCGGAAAAATACTATAAATCAGCAAAAATAATTCTCTTAACTTCAAGCTTTGAAGGATTTCCAATGTGTTTAATTGAGGCACTACGATTCGGGGTCGTACCATTAACATTTGAAATAAGTGAAGGAGTTCGCTCCATAGTATCCTGCTCAGGAGGTATGACCGTAACAGATAACAATCTTCAAGAAATGTCTTCCAAATTAATAGAATTAATAAATAATGAAAACCTATTTTCATTAAGCGAAATGGCTAGAATAAAATCTAATCAATACACGTTAAATAGAATAGGTGAACAATGGAGTAACTTATTAAAAGATAAAATTTAAATGAGAAGAGCACTTATCCGAAAATATAAGAGGTTCAAAAAATGGGCCATTCCTGAATTAAAACGGCGTTTCAGCAGTACGCAAGAAATACCCTATAAAGACACTCCTATTGTAATAAATAATTTCAATCGCATAGATACACTATTAATATTAATCAAAGGACTGGAAACAAGAGGATATAATAACATTTATATCATCGACAATGATTCTACCTATCCTCCATTATTGGAATACTACAAGAAATGCCCCTATCCAGTATATATGCTAAACAAGAATATTGGACATCTTTCCATATGGGAAACTGGAATTTATAAACAATTCACAGATTCATATTTTGCATATACTGATTCTGATCTGGAAATTCACCCAGACTGTCCGGATGATTTCATCGAAAAATTCATTCTTTTACTCAAAAAGTATCCTAAAGCATTAAAAGTGGGCTTTTCTATTTGCATTAATGATTTACCAGATTGTTATAGTTTAAAAAAGCAAGTACAAGATTGGGAGAATCAATATTGGCAAATAGAAATAGAACCTAATGTGTTTAAAGCACCTATTGACACAACTTTCGCTGTATATAAGCCTTATTTCAAAGGAGAATTTATTGATATTCAACAGTTATATTTACGTACAGGATTTCCATATTCTGTTAGGCATTTACCTTGGTATGTGGATAATAATAATTTAACAGAAGAAGAACAATATTATGTTAGTCATCTAAAAACGATCACTCACTGGTCTGAACAAAACAGAAAGGAAAAAGAAACACTCATGTAATGCTTTCTTTCTATATAACTATCAGTATTTAATAAAGGAACTCCAAAAAGGATAGTAATCTTTATGACACCAAGCATGACATCCAAAAGGCAGCTGGTTACCATTATAGCAATAAGCCCATTTAGGATTCTCTTCCATAGCAAACTGTAAAGCCTCTTTAAAACAAGGTTTCTTTAAATGGAAATTCCGGTCTGTAAGTTCATACAATAATAACACATCTTCTGGATAAAATGGCGCATCATCATCCAGCAGTTTGCTAATTTTAGTTTTATAATGAGTTGTTATTTCCAGCATTTTACTAATTCGCCGCAACGAAAATCCACCATTGCCAACCTGATAGGCATAATATTTATCGGTCTTAAATGTTTTTTCATCAAATAATCTACAAAAAAGTCGTTGACAATACAAACGATATCGTCCTATGACACTAAGATGCCGTTTTTTCCAAGGTAACCATGGAGCTCCGATATAATCATATCCTTTATTAGCCCAATTCAACAGCTCATCCTTAAACACATAAGCATCCAATTGATAAATCAACATATATGTATAATGCTGAAAAGATCGATAAAACTCCTCTGACAATACAAGCTTATTATATGCTCGCAAGCTAACAAAATGCTTATCTGGGAAGGCTTCAATATGAGTTAGACCATAAAAATTTATAATATCATCTAGATCTAAGCTTTCCGGCTTTATGACAACAATAGAATAGCTAGACAAAAGTTTTAAACATTGTTCCAAAGATATCCTTTCAGAGTTTGATAAGGATGGCAAATAGATAGGAATTACAACAGCTATATCTTTCTTATTCATAACAATCACTTTCCAATTTCTTCAATAGCTTTCCTAAGACGTCCAATTATTAGAGTCCAATTATAATTTTCTGCTACATATTTTTTTCCTTTTTGTCCCATCTCTTTTCTAACATCTGAAAAGTGATCTATTTTGTATAGCTGTTTGCGAAATCCTGCATTTGTAGTATAGTAAAGTGAAGCAAAATTACTTTTATAACAGTGCTCTTTCAACACAGCACAACATCCATTTACCAAAACAGGTTTTTCTTCATTCATTGCTTCCAGAAGAATCAATGATAAACTTTCTCCATTAGAAGGATTCACTACAGCCTTAGCATGCCTTATAATAGTTATTTTCTCCTCATCGCTAACATAGCCTGTATAAATAATATCAGGATGGTTTATCTTATCTATAGTAACTCCCCCCACCAAGACTAATTTTAGAGGAGATTCCTTATATTTTTTCTTATAATCTAAGAAATAGGGTAACAAACGATAGAGCTTTACACGTGTAATCCTACCAACATACAACAAATAGTCATCAGGCAAACCATATTTCGTCTTTGTCGTATTCCAATCTACCGCTTCAGGAGTTTCAATGCCTACACTGATAATACCATGTTTTCCTAATGCTTTACCAAAGATTCGTTCGCCAAGCTTCTGTTCTTCTCCTGTATTGAAACCTACATAAGCAATCTTTGATATGGCGGTCGTCAGTAACGAACGAAAGGAAATACCCACATAATGCATTGTTGGAATAGCAATTGTTTTATCACCCGCATAAATGGCAGTATAATAAAAAGTTGGATAATCCAATGACATTGCAATGAACGCCTTATACTCATCACGATATTTTTTTACAAACAGTTGTAAACCAGAAGAATAAAAAATAGACGCATTCATAGCCTGAATTTCGTCTTTCTGCTTATATTCCCATAATGGATGCAAATAAGACAATGGAGCTAATAAGCGGATTCTATATAAAAAGCGTCTCCACTTTCTTGCAGGTTTAGCCGCTTTAGCATACCTCTTTTCATTTTCCGGATGAATCGGATCTGCCTTGAAACGCCGAATTAAGACTCCGTTCCAGTATTCATTTCCTTCCTCATACTCATTCTTACCAGTTTCTGCATTTCTGACACATGTAGTTAGAACCTCTACATCATACTCAGATGTCAGACGTTCTGCCAACATCTGACAATGATATTCAGCCCCACCATTGATATCTTTTCCATAGCGGACAACAACAAAAGCAACTTTCTCTTTATTTTCCTGCATACCTTATATCGCCTCTATCGCCTTCTTCAATCGGTCCATTATTATCTTCCAATTATAGTTTGCTGCCACATACTCCCGACCTTTTCTCCCCATCTCAACACGTAGTTCATCAGAGCTTTCTATTCGATTCAGTTTAGATATAAAATCTCTCTTTCCTTTATAATAGAAAGCAGCTCCATCACTCTTTATACAATGTTCCTTCAATACAGCACACTTACCATTCACAAGCATTGCTTTACCTCTGCTCATTCCTTCCAATAAAATCAAAGATAGGCTTTCAAATTTTGATGGATTAACAAAAACTTTAGCATGCTGAATAATTGCATATTTCTCTGTTTCGCTCACAAATCCGGTATAAAAAATATCGGGATGTCTAAAAGTCTCTGAAAAGAGTCCACCTACAAGTACTAACTTCAAACTAGAACCTGAATACTTCTTTTTGTAATCCAAATAATATTGAATAATATGATCCAATTTCCCTTTATCAATTCGTCCTACAAACAAAAGATACTCTTCTGGTAAATTATACTTCTCTTTAGTTACTTTCCAATCTGCATCTACTGAATCCTCAATTCCTACGCTAATAATACCATGAGGTGACATTCGGTTTCCAAATATATTCTTAGCTAACTGTTCTTCGGCTGTAGTGTTAAAACCTACATAAGCCACCCTCGTAAAAACATCAGTCTGAATGGAACGAAAAGTGGAACCTTCATAATGCATAGTGGGAATTAGAATAGCCTTTTCAGCAGCATATAAAGCTGCATAATATACAGGAGGATAAACCATTGTTATGGGAATAATGGCTTTATACTTTCCCTTATAATTCTGAACATACGAAACCAAAGTAGGAGAATAAAGCGGATGGCTCTGCATATATTTATGTTCAACTTCTGCATTATAAGTCCATTTAGGATGTATAGAAGCCACAAATTTCAATAATCCCAGTTGATAAAGATGCTTTCGTAGCCGTCTTGACACTTTTGCATTACGTTCATATTCTTTGTGAAGTTCCGGCTGGATTGGAGCTACCGGAAAACGACGGACAAGAATATCATCAATCCATTCTTCTCCTTCCGGTAACTCATTTGTCCCTTTCACATAATCTTTAACACAAGTCGTCAGGATTTCTACATCATAATGAGTCACGAGCCTCTCAGCTAACATTCTACAATGCTGTTCAGCACCACCATTCATATTTTGACCATATCGAATGACAACAAAAGCAACTTTATCTTTCATAATAGCTGAACCTTTCGTCCTTCTTTCACGATTCCATTTTCACACCAAACTATCCTCTCTGCAATAACCTGCCTCAACACCTGTTCGTGATATTCCAAATTCTCTCGTGAAGCAAATTTATGATAAAGATGGAATTGCACTCCACCCATCTTCAATTGTTTCTTTTGAATACCTGCATGGATAAGGCGATAGGAAATTTCCACATCTTCCTGCCCCCACATCTCCAAAGACTCATTATAACCATTGACGCGCAATAAGTCTTCTTTCCAGAAAGCCATATTACAACCCCGGATTCGCAACATGCTATTCTTCGCATAACGATTTGCCAAATACAAACGTAAAGTGTGTGAACGAAAAGCGTTCAACAAAAAGCTAAGGTCTTGTTTAAAAAGTGCAGGATGAGTTTCCACTCCTCTAAGTAACCGGGCAGTAGCCATTCTTCCTAAAAGTACACGACTCCCACACACAAAGTAACCTTTTTCCGCCAATTCCAGATGGTCCGCAATAAAATGCTTATCCAAGAGGATATCACCATCAATCTGGATAATATAATCCCCCTTCGCCCTTTCAATAGAGCGATTACGGATGGCAGAAAGACGGAAACCTTTGTCCTCGTGCCATACATGCACAATAGGAATATCGGTCTTTGTCCGCATCTTATCAATCAGCTGCTTGGTGTCGTCACGTGAGCCATCATCTGCAATCAGAATCTCACAAGGCTTCACGGTCTGAGCAAAAACGCTGTACAGACATAGGGACAAGGCCTCCTTCCAATTATATGTAGATATCATTAATGAGACTAACATGTATCAATTCTTTAATTCAACTTCATTTTTTCTGATCTTCCGGCCAATTATAATCTAATTCAGCCTCACGTTGTAGCGCTGCCCTGATAATCTCACTTGTACTCTCTATTATTTTCTTCTTAATGCCTGTAGTGCTTACATCGGGAGTATAAGGAAAATACACCACTTCCTTACCGGGCTGTTGCTTCATCCACTCAAGCCCCTCCAGATACTTATTTATCCAATCATCCCCTATGGTTACTATATCAATATCCTCTCTCTGTAATTGTGCCACCTCAGTAAGCTTCACTTGCTTCACAGCTTTAGTCACACACTTCAAAGACGAAATAATCCGGAAACGTTGTTCAAAGGGAATAATAGGCGGCATTCCCTTGTAATGCTGTATCAACTCATCTGTGCTTACGCCGACTATAAGTTCATCGCCCAATGCCGCCGAACGTTCCAATATGTTCAGATGACCGATATGAAACAGGTCAAAACTACCGGATGTGAATACTCTGATTTTCTTTCTTTCCATGCTATATAGATTTATCGGTATTCTATTTCTTTAATTCTCATTGCCAGATCATCCAGATCCTCTTCACTTTGAACCCCCAAATGGGAAACCCTGAAATAACAAGGAGTACCACCCGGCATAATGAATATGTCTTGCTTCAACAATTCATTAAAGAGAATATCTCCATTCTGGCGAACAAAGAACCCCGTAATGCAATTGGATGGCACTTCCGCCGGAATTTCCCAACCATTCTGCCTGCACAGCTCACGAAAATACAGCGCTTTAGCACGCACGGAAGCAATGATTTTGTCAACCCCAAGGACTACATTCTCCTTTAAACGGGCATGCAATTGCATAAACAAACTGGTGGCCGGACTGTAAGGTGTCTGACCGCGTTCCAGATTCTTCAGATTCTCAGCAAAATCAAAATAATAAGATTTATGCAAAAAATCAGTCTGCAGGATTCTAGGCGAAAGAAACAGAAACGACAAACCCGGGGCTATATTCAGCCCCTTCTGACTGCTGGTAATACAGATATCGATATTCAACTCTTCCATATCCAAATCATCGGACAAGAAAGAGCTAATAGCATCAACAACCAGCGAAACATTATGTTTCCTGCAAATAGCAGAAATTTTCTTTAAATCAAACAGTTGACCGGTAGAGGTTTCATGATGTTGACATAAAAACACATCTGGACGCGAAGCAGCCACAGCATCTTCCAGCTGGGCATAATCAATATCACGAGCAAAAGGAACTTCAAAAACTTCATTCTGAACCTGATAGTACTCGCAGAGACTCTTCCAACGGTAGCCGAATGAACCGCCGGCTATAATAAAAGCTTTCTTTTTCAGGGAAACATAATTGGTAACCACAGCATCCATCGCACCGGTTCCTGAAGCAGTATAAAAGATAACACGCCCGCCTGGACAATGTATCAGCTCCAGCAACATACGCTCTGAATCTTTCACAATTTCAGAAAACAAAGCAGTGCGCATATACGGAAAAGGTTCTCCTGCGATTCGAAGAATCCGCTCTTCTATATTTCCCGGAAAAACATAAGATTTCATATTCCTGCTTTTTAATAGTTCTACATTACTTTTCATCACTTCTTTATCCTTCCGAACGTCTTTATACTCGTATATTTTCTCCAAAGGTTCAACTTCCGTTCTCTCGGAACACCATGACGGCGAATATAATCTTCAGCCGCTTCCAGCATTCGCCTGGCTACATTTCCATCCAGATACGGATCGTAGTTATCAACCACCCATCGTCTTTTCGCAATAGCGTTTTCATCATGCTGCACACTTTCAAAGGCGTCTGTCAATTGGGACGTATCCGTTATGTCAGTCCAGTAAATGTCCTTCGCTATGGTGCGATAAGTAATTACCGGACGTCCCAGAAGCAAGAATTCATATACTGTTGAGGAAGTGTCACTTATCATGACATCGGACATTAACTGATACTTCGTAACATTAAAGCCGTCTTCCCATATAATGTGTTCTTCTTGTTCTGCCAGTTGTTTATATTCATCCACCCACTCTTTTTTAGTCAACGGATGCAACTTCAACAACAGAACGACATCCCTCATCTTTACTAAATGCAGCAAAGCCTCTTTTAATGCAGGAAGAGATGTTAAACTTGGTGAAAAAGTAGGTGCATATAATACAATTTGACTTTTTCCATGCAGTTTCAACAGTTCTTCACGTTCCCGGTCAAAATCATGCCAATGATTTTTTATCCAATCTTGTTTGGGCCAACCGGTCTCCACGACCTCAAAATCTTTATATTCGGCAGCTAATTCCTTAAACTTTTTCGTAAAAAAAGGACCTTGGGTGAAATAGGTATCAAAATAGCGACGAATGACCCAATGATCTTTCTTTTCTGCCGCATAGCCATGAAAAACCTGTATCTTCACACCCGGCAAATAATAGGGAACAATATTGCCCGGCACAAATATAGCTTCCGGAGAAAAATCATAAACCTCCTGCATCGAATAGGTGTAAACGACCTTTCCGTCCAGTGGGAAAACCGGGATCTTCGGAAGATGCACATACCACAAGATATGATTCGCCTCCGACTTTACCGCTTCCTGATATATAGGCAATAATATATCAACAGCATACTTATTTTCACAGAATAAGACAATACGCATACTTCTCTCTATAGCTCCAGTTTATACTTCACTTGATGTTTCTTTGCAAAATAAATCCAGAACTTCTTCCGGTGTGCAAGCACTTTATCAACGCAGTATTGTTCATCAGTATTGCGTGCACGTGCATATTCTCTGGCAAGTAATTCAAAAAAGGCTTTCTGTCCCCATAAACGGGCAAAATTGGCACAACCCATATCAATACTGATCTTACCGAAGCTCATGCGGTTAATATCCACTAACATAAAATGATACTCACCATCTATCTTATCAAACAGAATATTTCCAGGAGAATAATCCCGGTGCATAATATCAGATTCATGCAGACGAGCCGTATAACGGGCAAAGGCTATAACAACATCCCGGCAATCGTTAACATCGGCATTGCCAAATTCATAAAAATTTCTTCGATAGGAAGATTGAAGACTGATAAAATAAGAGTACTTGATCAAGCCCCACTTACATTCTTCGATATAAGCGATAGGAACCGGGGTTTCAAAGCCTCTCTGAAGCAGTATATTGGGATATGAAAAGGCGCGCCTTCCTTTCGGGGCACGAAAAAAAGAATAAGCAATCCGATTTACCAAAGCCGGAACTCCATAACGTTTTATATTGATCTCCAATCCATCATCCACCGTCATCACTTTGATGAGGTTTCTTCCAGAGTAGATCACCCTCCCCTCACTTTCAAAGATATCAGGAATGCTTTCTACAAATTTCCGCAAATGCTCGTATGCAGGATTTACTATTATTTTCATATTTTACTCTGCCTTCACCTTTTTAGACGGTCCCGTCATTCTAAAATATTTATCCATCATTTACCTTATATTCTCTTCAATCTTCGCAATAATCTCTTCAGGTTTTATCCCTCTCAAGCAAGCATAATCGCCACGCCAGCAAGGCTTCTGCCCGTAAACCGAACATGGACGGCAGGATAAGTCAAGTTGCACCGTATTGGCCGGCAACTGTTTCCAGCCCATGAATCCGGCATAAGGATGCGTAGCACCCCATACAGAAACAACAGGCACATTGACCAGAGATGCCAAATGCATATTAGCGGAGTCCATGGAAAGAATCACATCCAAATGACTCATCAGATTCAATTCCGTATCCATTTTCAGCTTACCAATCAACGATAGGACGGAAGGATACTTAGCGGTCCAGCGGTCGAATACCTCCTTTTCACTCTTCCCTCCACCCAAAAGGAAAACTTTCACATCCGGCATTGCAGCAAAATAGGCAACAACCCGTTCCTGCTGTTCTACCGGATAAATCTTACCTTTGTGTTTAGCAAAAGGAGCAATACCTATCCATTTATTATTCCCTTTCGATCCTACCACCGGTTCTATTTGCGAGAAGTCACCTTTCCCCTCTCCGTAGATGGAGGTGAACTTCAATTGAACCGGAAGTCCCAGCTTTTCCAGTACATCAGCATAGCGCCGGAAAGAACTTTCCTGCTTTTCAAAAACCTTATGATGACGGCGAACCAGTTTCTTCTTACCTGCCCGCCCCTTGCATATTGCAGCTACAGGCACGCCATCCAACAGAAAACGCCATCGTAAGTATTTCGCGCGAAGTATATCATGAAAATCGGCCACATAATCAAAATGTAGCCCTTTTAGTTCTGCATACAGACTGTTTAATCCTCGTAATCCTTTATGTTTCCCCGACAAATCGGCACCGTAAAAGCTTACATTCTCCGGCAACTTCAGAAAAAGAGGTTGCAATGCAGTACGACTCAGCACTATGATTTCATGCTGAGGATATTCGGCTGCCAGCGAATGCACTACCGGAACCGTCATGGCTACATCGCCAAGCGCAGAGAAACGGATAATGAGGATACGTGCCATTCGTTATCTTTTTGCATAAAGCACCGGATTCAAGGCCGGGTCATTATACATCTTCATCTGTTTATATACTTTCATATATTTTTTTCCGGATTCAATATCAGCCAGCAATTGGTCAATGGCCGACGAAAGATCTTTCTTTTGTTCCAGAAGGATATCCAGTTTAGCCTTGCATTGAGCATGATGTTCGGGAGTAGTATCTGTACGTTCCACCTCCTTTTGCATGTGATAGATCTTTAATGCAAGAATAGAAAGACGGTCTATCGCCCATGCGGGACTTTCCGTATTAATGGTAGCCTCCGCCATCGGTTTCACATCTTTATATTTATCCAGGAAATAGCTATCGATCAGTTCCACCAGATCTGTTCTATCCTGATTAGACTTGTCTATTCTTCGTTTCAAAGTTAATGCCGCATTCGGTTCAATCTGCGGATCACGTATAATATCTTCAAAATGCCATTGTACGGCATCAATCCAATTCTTCAAATATAGATAATACTCAATCGTCTTCAACTCGTAAGGATTGTTCATTGGCGCATCCACGCTATCCGTTACATGATAATCCACGACTGACTTCTCAAAAATGCTGTTGCAAAGGTTACTAAATGCCATAATCTTAACGAACTTTACAGTTATACAATAATACAAAGTTATGCAATATTTCCCACACAAGCAACCGTTCCCCACTTTTTATTCCCATCTTGCTCCAAAAGCAAAATATCCTCTTCCTTATTTATTTCATATTTTTACTACCCCATAACACCTTCAATAAGATAAGATCAAAGGATTCGTATGAAGAATACGTTAACAAATCAAAGCAACTTTCATAAGAAAATAGAAACCAGCTATACTTTATTACTATAACATGACCCCATACATATAATTAATTTCTAAATTTGCCTGTATTCAAAAAAAACAGAATTCCATGAAAGTTATTGTTGACAATAAAATACCTTTTATAAAGGAAGCTATCGGGAAAATAGCCGACGAAGTAATATATGTCCCCGGAAAAGACTTCACCCCTGCTTTAGTGAAGGATGCAGATGCACTAATAATCCGCACACGCACTCAATGCAACCGCGAATTACTACAAGGAAGCCGGGTACAATTCATTGCTACAGCCACAATCGGCTTCGATCATATAGATACGGAGTATTGCCACGAAGCGGGTATAACCTGGACTAATGCACCGGGATGCAACTCCGCTTCCGTAGCACAGTACTTGCAATCCACACTCTTATTAATAAATCTCCTGAAAGGAAAAAACTTATCAGAAATGACCATTGGCATTGTCGGAGTAGGCAACGTAGGCATCAAAGTGGCTAAAGTGGCTCGCGAATTAGGTATGCGGGTATTGCTGAACGACTTGCCACGAGAAGAGAAAGAAGGAAGTACTAACTTCTGCTCTTTACAGTTTCTTGCCGAAGAATGTGATGTTATCACTTTCCACGTACCTTTATATAAGGAAGGGAAATATAAAACTTTCCATCTGGCCGATGAAGCATTCTTCCGTTCCCTCAAACGTTCTCCCATCATCATCAATACTTCCCGCGGAGAAGTAATAGAAACAGCAGCTTTATTGAAAACTCTCGAAAACGGACTGATTTCCGATGCCGTCATTGACGTATGGGAAAACGAACCCGACATTAATCTCTCCTTATTATATAAGGTATTCATTGGTACCCCCCATATCGCCGGATACTCAGCAGACGGAAAAGCCAATGCTACGCGAATGTCTCTGGACTCCCTGTGCCGATACTTCGGCATACAAGCTGACTATCACATTGCTCCACCCGAACCGGAAAATCCGATCATCATAGCATCTACCCCTACAGAAGCCTATTTAAAAATGTATGATCCGCGGAAAGACTGCGAAGCGTTGAGAGCTCATCCCGAACTATTTGAAAAGTTAAGAGGAGATTATCCGCTACGGAGAGAAAAGACAGCATTCTCCGTAATAACCCCGTAGCTTAGCCTTCGGATTCAAGCAACTTTTCTATCACTTTGGGATAAGTGTCATATTCCAGCGCATGAATACGATGCGCCAGATCATCAGGAGTATCTTCCGGCAACACCGGGCATTTCACCTGGCAAATAATGGCACCCTCATCATAATGTTCATTCGTATAATGAATAGTAATGCCACTTTCCTCCTCGCCGGCAGCAATCACAGCTTCGTGCACGCGATCGCCATACATGCCCTTTCCGCCGAACTTTGGCAACAACGAAGGATGTATATTTATCATTTTATTAGGATAAGCATGCAAAATAAGATCCGGCACGCGCGCCAGAAAACCGGCCAGCACTACAAAATCAATATCATGCTCCCGCAACACCGATAAAATCGCCTCTCCATTCTCCCAGTCACTCTTCGGAAAATAGAAACAAGGCACTTCCAGCCCGCGTGAACGCTCTAAAACAAACGCATTCTGACGGTTAGTTAAAACCAAAGCCACACAAGCCGAACTTTTTTCCCGGAAATAACGGATGATATTTTCGGCATTTGTGCCGCTTCCCGATGCTAATACTGCGATATTTTTCCTCATATTTCTTCCTTTTAGTGCACAAAACCGTGAAAAATGTGCAAAACATTGCATTTAATTCCCTAAATATTTGCGAGTGACGATAAATATTTATTCCTTTGCCCCGCAAATTTAAAGAAATAAAACTAATTATTAATTAAAAACTTAAAGTTATGTCTGAAATTGCATCAAGAGTGAAAGCGATTATCGTCGACAAATTAGGCGTTGAAGAATCAGAAGTTACTAACGAAGCTAGCTTCACTAACGATTTAGGAGCTGATTCTCTTGACACTGTAGAACTTATCATGGAATTCGAAAAGGAATTCGGTATCTCTATTCCGGATGACCAAGCTGAAAAGATTGGTACTGTAGGCGACGCCGTTTCTTACATCGAAGAACACGCTAAGTAATCCTATCCATCAATTTAATATGGAATTAAAAAGAGTTGTAGTAACAGGTCTCGGCGCCATTACCCCTATTGGCAACAATGTTTCCGATTTTTGGGAAAACCTTGTGAATGGGGTTAGTGGAGCAGGACCTATTACTCATTTCGATGCTTCCCTTTTCAAGACCCAATTTGCCTGCGAAGTGAAAAACTTCGAAGCTACCAAATATATCGACCGCAAAGAAGCCCGTAAGATGGACTTGTATACACAATATGCCATCGCCGTCGCAAAAGAAGCGGTCACCGATTCCGGTCTTGACATCGAAAATGAGGATTTAAACAGAATTGGTGTCATCTTTGGCGCCGGTATCGGTGGTATCCGTACATTCGAGGAAGAGGTAGGTAACTATGCCTTGACCGGCAAAGAAAACGGTCCTAAGTTCAATCCGTTCTTCATCCCCAAGATGATCTCGGATATTGCTGCCGGACAGATTTCTATTATGTATGGTTTTCACGGTCCCAACTATGCAACTTGTTCTGCATGCGCTACTTCCACGAACGCTATTGCTGACGCCTTCAACCTGATCCGTCTGGGTAAGGCTAACGTTATTGTGAGTGGTGGTTCGGAAGCTGCAATCACCGTTGGCGGTGTAGGCGGTTTCAATGCTATGCATGCATTATCAACACGCAATGAATCTCCTACAACTGCATCTCGTCCGTTCAGCGCAAGCCGTGACGGTTTCGTGATGGGTGAAGGTGGCGGTTGTCTGGTTCTTGAAGAGCTGGAACACGCCAAAGCACGTGGTGCTAAGATTTATGCAGAAGTTGCCGGTGTAGGAATGTCTGCCGACGCTCACCATCTGACCGCTTCTCATCCGGAAGGACTTGGAGCCAAGTTAGTGATGAGAAATGCGTTGGAAGATGCCGAGATGAGCCCCGAGGAAGTAGATTATATCAATGTACACGGTACTTCTACTCCTGTAGGTGATATATCGGAAGCTAAAGCTATTAAAGAAGTATTTGGTCAACATGCATTTGAATTGAACATCAGTTCAACAAAATCCATGACTGGTCACTTGCTGGGCGCCGCCGGTGCGGTAGAAGCCATCGCAAGTATTCTTGCGATCAAGAATGGCATCGTACCTCCGACTATCAACCACGAAGAGGGTGATAACGACGAAAACATCGACTATGACCTTAACCTTACGTTCAACAAAGCTCAAAAACGCGAAGTGAACGTAGCTCTGTCCAATACATTTGGATTTGGCGGTCATAATGCATGTGTTATTTTCAAGAAATACGCAGAATAATCAGTCGTGTTACGTAATCAAATAGACAAAATAAGGCTCTTATTCCGTAAGGACAAAGAGTCTTATTTTTGTTTTTATAAGATTCTGGGGTTCTATCCCCGCAACATTCAGCTCTACCAGCAGGCTTTGTTGCACAAATCCACCTCCATCCGCTCTGAAAAGGGACGCCCTTTGAATAATGAACGACTGGAGTTCCTGGGTGACGCCATTCTTGACGCCATCGTGGGAGATATTGTCTATAAGCATTTCGAAGGCCGTCGCGAAGGTTTTCTCACAAATACACGTTCCAAAATCGTGCAACGGGAAACTCTGAATAAGTTGGCAGTAGAAATAGGCCTGGACAAGCTGGTAAAATATTCCACCCGTTCTTCCTCGCACAATAGTTATATGTACGGAAATGCTTTCGAAGCATTTATCGGTGCCATCTATCTGGATCAGGGCTACGAGCGCTGCAAGCGGTTCATGGAAGAAAAGATATTCAAGAATTACATTGACCTCGACAAGATGTCGCGCAAAGAGGTCAACTTCAAATCAAAGCTGATTGAATGGAGCCAAAAAAGCAAAGTTGAGGTTTCATTTGAACTTATCGAGCAATTCCTTGATGAAGATTATAACCCCATGTTTCATACCGAAATCCGCATAGAAGGTATTTCGGCCGGGAAAGGAACCGGATACTCTAAAAAGGAGTCTCAGCAGAATGCCGCACAAGCTGCCCTGAAGAAAATAAAGAATGATGCTTCATTCAAAGAACAAATAGAAGCCACAAAAGCGCAGAATCATTTGCCTGAGAATACAGAAGAAACAGATGAACTCACAGAGGAGACTCTGATTGAAGAAAATCTTGAAACGATTCTGCCTGTAGAAAATCCTGAAACGGACGAATGTAAGGGCGAATAGCCTTCGCCCACATCATTATCAGCCGAAACAAATTCCCATCCGGCGCCCTTGAACAACCAGATCATTATCTTCTGTCACCAGTTTCAACTTTCCGGCTATTTCCTCCAGTGGTGCAGAAGAAATCTCATCCCCTTTCAACGTAATCATCCGGCCAAACTGTTCTGTTGCAATCAGTTCCGTAGCATGCCCACCCATGCGGGTAGACAGGTTCCGGTCGAAAGGCGTGGGCGAACCTCCCCGCTGGATATAGCCAAGCACAGTTTCGCGGGTTTCAATGCCAGTTTCATACTCTATCTCCTGGGCAATGTATTCAGCGGCACGTTTCCGGCCATCCGTCTGTATGCCTTCGGCAACCACCACGATGGAATAAGGTTTTCCTTTCTTCAGTCGGTTCAGAATAGTCTCACCGATGTTATGGATATTATAAGGAATCTCGGGTATCAAGATAACATCACCGCCACCTGCCATACCTGAATACAGTGCAATCCAGCCGGCCTTATGCCCCATTACCTCGATCACCATCACCCGTTTGTGCGAGCTGGCAGTAGAGTGCAGGCGGTCAATAGCATCCGTAGCAATACTTACAGCCGAATCAAATCCGAAAGAGAAATCCGTTCCCCAGATATCATTGTCAATAGTCTTAGGCACAGATACGATGTTCAATCCCATAGCAGCCAGTTTGGCAGCAGTCTTCTGCGTACCGTTACCACCGATACAAACCACACAATCCAATCCTAATTCCTTGATATTCTGTTCTATCAATGCCGGTTTATTGACATCGGATATCACACCGTTCTTCTTGAAAGGTTTCTCGCGGGAAGTGCCGAGCATTGTGCCGCCCTGATTCAACAAACCGGACAAAGATTTATCAGTAAACGACTCCACATCCTTGGTAAGCAACCCCTGAAAGCCACTATGAATGCCCACAACTTCCATCCCGTAATGATTGATTGCAGTTTTGCACACTCCACGAATGGTGGCATTGATGCCGGGACAATCGCCCCCCGAAGTCAAAATACCGATTCTCATGACACTTTTGTTTGAATTATTGTTCTTTAGGTCCGTAAAGATAGAAAAAAAAGAGAAAAAAGATAGAGAAGCCGATAAATAAGATTATTTTTGCGCAACAAAATAGTTTTAACTAAGAGAGATGAATATCACAACATTGCTGGATAAGGTGTATTTTGCCCCTCGCCTGAAAAAAATCGACTTCTATGCTAACCGCGCAGGAGAACTTCAACACCGAGTTCTTGACCGCTTAGTGCGCATGGCAGAAAATACAGAATGGGGAAAGAAATATGATTATAAAAGCATTCATACTTATGAAGACTTTAGAAACAGACTACCCATACAGACTTACGAAGAGGTAAAGCCGTATGTGGAACGCCTACGTGCAGGAGAACAAAACCTGCTTTGGCCTTCGGAGATACGCTGGTTTGCCAAGTCCTCGGGCACAACGAACGATAAAAGTAAGTTCCTGCCCGTCAGCAAAGAGTCGCTGAATGATACTCATTACCAAGGTGGCAAAGATGCAGTCGCCCTCTATCTGGGTCAGAATCCTGACAGCCGCTTTTTCTCCGGACAAGGTTTGATTTTAGGTGGAAGCCACAGCCCCAACCTCAACTCCAGGCACGGGCTTGTAGGCGATCTTTCTGCTATCCTGATACAAAATATACATCCGTTAGTGAACTGCGTCCGTGTTCCGAGCAAGAAAATTGCTCTTATGAGCGACTTTGAAAAGAAGATAGAAGCAATCGCCAACAGTGCCATATCAAAAGATGTAACGAGCCTTTCGGGCGTTCCTTCATGGATGTTAGTACTCATTAAGCGTATCCTTGAAAAGACCGGTAAACAATCGCTGGAAGAAATATGGCCCAATCTGGAAGTCTTCTTCCATGGTGGTGTTGCTTTCACCCCTTATCGTGAACAATATAAAGAAGTGATCCGATCACCCAAAATGCATTATGTAGAAACTTACAATGCCTCCGAAGGGTATTTCGGTACGCAAAACGATCCGAATGATCCGTCCATGCTGTTGATGATCGACTACGGTATATTCTATGAGTTCATCCCATTGGAAGATGTAGGTAAAGAGAATCCCCGCATCTACTGCCTGGAAGAAGTGGAAGTGGACAAGAATTATGCATTGGTTATCTCTACTTCTGCGGGTTTGTGGCGCTATATGATTGGAGACACCGTGAAGTTCACGCAAAAGGATCCATATAAATTCGTCATCACCGGACGTACCAAGCATTTCATCAATGCTTTCGGTGAAGAATTGATTGTGGATAACGCGGAAAAAGGTTTGGCAAGGGCTTGCGAGGCTACCGGAGCATTGATTTCCGATTATTCGGCTGCTCCTGTATTTATGGATGCCAATGCTAAATGCCGTCACCAATGGTTGATTGAGTTTGTACAGGCACCGGACAGTATAGAGAATTTTGCCAAAATACTGGATGATACACTGAAAGAAGTGAATTCCGATTATGAAGCAAAACGACAGAAGAACATTGCCCTGCAACCTCTGGAGGTGATTGTTGCCCGCAAAGACCTATTCCATGACTGGCTGGCACAAAAAGGAAAGTTGGGTGGACAACACAAAGTTCCGCGTCTCAGCAATACAAGGGAATATATCGAGGAAATGCTGGAACTGAACAACTGATTCCTGCAATAGCATAGGACAATACGATAATAAATAAGAAAGGCCGCATCAGACAAAACCGATGCGGTCTTTTCCATTTTTGTTCCATGCCTTGAAACTCACAGTTTCATTACTTGAAACCAACAGTTTCATGCCTTGAAACTGCAAGTTTCACGCCGAGAAACCAGTAGTTTCACACCGAGAAACTAACAGTCATCCCAGACTATCAGAAATTATAAGCCAATCCGATGCCCAGTATCTCCTTGAACTGTACCTTCGGCCCTCTTTCAACGCCCTCATCATTAAAGGTTTTCACATCATTATCATACTTCAGTGTCATATTCAGGGTTGCTGATAGCACTTTATTGATCTTCATACTGATGAGCACATCCCAGTTGACATCCACATTACCAAAGTCTTTATTATAAGGAGTGAAGAAATCGGCTGTAGTAATCAGATTCACATTTTCCATGACAGGCAGCTCTGCACGGGCTTTCAGGAAAGCTCCGGCTTCGATCTTAAAGTGATCCCCCGGATCAACACCGAAAGAACCTAAATCAGAAAGATAATCATCGCTCACAAAGGTCATCTTTGTGGAGACAGGTGAAAGGAATATAGAATAATTACTCTTCGGACGATATTCCATACCCAATGCCACATTAGAATAGGCGGGAGCAAAGAAGTTAGATATATAGTGACTCTTGTCCGGATAATTATATCCTTTGGCAAATTGAGTATTCAAATCAGCCATAAACGTATAATACCAAACTTTAGTGGCTGCATAGCCCAACTGGGTAGATAATCCTATTTTATCAGAACTCTTTCTCATCCCTTGCGATTTGGTTTTCGAAAGACCATAATCCAGCACCAGGTTCGTCACCCATAGCCAGTTTCCGCTCTTATGTGTCAGTGACCCATTCAGGTAAGCATTCCCGGCAATAGAATTCTCACCACCGGCCGACCAGTTTGTCATTGCAGTTTGCGACATATTTATACCTGTCACACCCTTCAGTACCCAAGCTCCTTCTTTATATCCCTTATCGTCCGTTTGGGCAGAGACGATTGTTGCCAAAGTGGCAAATAGTATCATTAAATATATACGTTTCATACTGTTATTCGTTTTAATTGTTCCGCAAAACAAAGACGTCTTTGTATTTCAAACAGAGTAAACTATTTTTTTGTTCAGAAACAAATAAAAGAATGATTGTACGGAAATTACAGGATGATACCTCCTCCCAGCAACAGACCTGCCTCATCGTAAAATGCCGCAGCCTGTCCGGAAGCAATAGATTCCAGTGGTTCGCGCAATAGCACATGCAAGAGATTCTCATCCGTTATACTGACAGTGCAGTGATTAGCTTGCTTCCGATAGCGAATCCTGACAATGACATCCTCGGAATTCAGTAAACGGGAAGTATCCACAATATTCCAGTCTTTCAACAGCATTTCCTCTTTGTAAAGAGAAGCCAGAGGCGCAAGTATCACTTCGTTCCTCTCTTTATGTATCTCTTTTACGAAAACAGGACGGTTCAGATGAATACCCAATCCTCTGCGCTGACCAATCGTATAGAAGGGATATCCTTCGTGCCAACCTAAAAAAGTCCCGCTTTCATCGAAAAATTGTCCTTTTCCCGGCAAAGCATCCTGCGGAACTTCACGCTGCAAGAAAGAGCGGTAATCCATCGGGCAGAAGCATACACCAAGACTATCCTTTTTGGTTGCTGTCCGTTCAAAGCCCCGCTTAGCAGCATAGGCACGCACTTCATTTTTAGTCCAGTCACCCATTGGAAGGAGCATACGTTCTAAAATGTTCTGTTGCAGTCCCCAGAGGAAGAAAGTCTGATCCTTATCACGGTCGGCAGCCGGGGCTATAAAGTAATAGCCATCCCGGAAAACTTTACGTACGTAGTGTCCGGTAGAAATCCAATAAATGCCCATTTCATCGGCAATCTTTGCCAGCAACGGCCATTTCAGTTCATTGTTGCAGAGAGTACAGGGAACAGGGGTACGGGCGGAAAGATATTCATCTACGAAATAGCGGATAATGCGTTCACGGAATAATTCGCGGGCATCATAGATGATGTGCGGGATATTCAGACGGGAAGCGAGATTACGGGCATCATCCAAAGATTCTTCAAAGCCTTCCGAATCATAGAAACGAAACGTCACACCGGTTACTTCATAACCGGCCTCTTGCAACAGCATGGCGGCAACAGAACTATCTGTGCCTCCGCTCATACCTAATAATACACGCTTAGCAGACTTCATGAGTACAAAAATAAGAATTATTTCTCTGGCAAAGAATAAACATATATATGAATCTGTGGTGAACTTACACCCATCAGTAATATGAAATAAGTTCAGCCGCTGTCGCACTTATTATACAATAAAGAAGCGGGAGAATGTTCTTTCCAGTCTTTCAACCTTCCAGTACATCTCCCGCTTATGATGAAGAGAATCTCTATCTTATTCTTCTTTTTCCAGTTTTCCGGCTTTCACTTCTTCAAAAGTAGGATTGAAAGCATTGCCAATTACTTCCCACGCTTCAGCATCGTTCAGGCCCGCAATAACTTTTGCCAATCCCTTATAAGAAATCAGTCCCATCTGTTTTTCAATATACACCGACTCGGCAGATTCCAGGTTTTCAAAGCAATCCAGATTGGTAATCACTGTATTAGGATTGCTTCCGGTAGCACCACCTATTGTTAGTTTCAGAGTACCCACACGCTTCAAAGCAGGCAGATTAATACTTTCCAGCATAGCAGGAACTCCATTTGTAAAACAAGTACCGATGCTGCACACGCCTGTTACTTCCTGCAAAGCAGGCAAACTCAGAGTTTTAAGTACTCCCCCATAAGTAAAGCTACCTACTTTGGCCAGCTTCGGAAACTGAACAGGTTGCACTACATTGTTCACATAAGAACCTTCCTGAAGACTCATAGCCCCCGTTACCTCTTCCAGATCTTCAAAACTGATTATGGCAAGGTTGGCATTATAACCTTGAGTAACCGTCAGTTTTTTAGCCTTCTTCAGACCTGGGAAGGTAAAGTTCGCCTCCTCTTTCACAATTGCAAATTCCAATGAGATCTCTGCATTCTCAAGTCCTTCGAAACGCATTCCTTTACTACCTGACACTGACACTTTTCCCGTGAAAGTGTCATCGCCTTTCAATAGCAGACCTTCAGGAACAGAGCTCAATTTCAGTTCGTCAATGGTCAAGCCTGTAACATCCATTTCTTTCAGAGCAGCCACATTTCCCAAAGATAAATAAGAGAAATGCGCTCCTTTCAGATTCTTCAGGAAAGATATTTTCTCCAGCTTAGGCAACTGTTCCATTGAAACCCGACTGACAGAAGTCAATGAGCCCAGACCTGTTATATCAGTAACCCCTGGCATGGATGACAAAGAGAATGTCCCTCCGATAGTCTTCAATGCATTGAATCCAGATAAAACAGTAGCCTCTTCACTATAGCCCCCCAAAGAGAATCCGCCACCTACGGTCTCCAATTCGGGACAGGCATTGTCCAGTTGTTTCACATTCGATAATGTGGTCAATTTCAGATCTCCTCCTACACTCTTCAACTTTTTCAACGGCTCCATATCAGGAATGGCAAGATAAGATATAGTAGCGGCACCGTCTACAGTAGTCAATGAAGAAAGATTAAGTTCTCCAAGGCTTTGACAGTGTTCTATGGTCAGTCCGTTTTTACCTACATAAGCAAGCGAGCCTAAATCCAGTTTTTTGACACCATTATTATAAATGCGCATACTGTTGGCTTTCGTCAGTTTAGGGAGACTCACTTCATTCAGATTGTTCATTGGATATTGCAATGAGAAGCTGTATGATATTTCTTCCAACGAACTAAAGAACACGTCCTCCAAATCCGAAAGCGACTCAAGCGAGATAGTAGCCGCGGAAACCAAGGCAGGGAAGTTTATTTTCTTCACCTTCTTGTAGCTTTTCAGAGTCAACTGATTACCCAGCGTTTTCAGAGCCGGGAAACTAACTTCTTCCGTCAGTTCAAGCGTTCCGTTCTGTCGTCCGGTAAAGGTGATATCCTTTCCTATAATCTCCAAAGCCGGGAATTCCAACTGTTTGAAGTGGATTGCCTGTAAGGTCAACGTACCGCCCACACTTTCCAGTTTTGGCAGATTCAGTGTGCGAAGCGTATCAGCCGAAAGATACAGATCGCCACCTACCATCTTCAGTTGAGACAGTTCGATGTGTTCCAGTTCCTTGTTACCAAATGCTCCGTTCGTACCGATACGGCCTGCAATCTTCAGTGCTCCTGCCCTTTCCAGATTCTCCAGTCCTGCAACTGAAGTACCTTTGTAAGTAGGATTGATAAGCACCGTTCCGGATACTTCTTTCACACCACTCAGCGCAGCGAAAGAAAGTAACGAATCTTCCTTTACGCTTCCCGTTTCCTTACCGATAATCAGATTCCCTTCTATGCGGCTGATACCACGTGCTGCAAAAGCTTCTACGTCTTCAGCCGTTTCCAGCAGCACATCCCCCTCACCGACAATCAATGTGCGGCTCAGAGAGTAATGATACGTACGTTCCTTACCATTATAAGAGGTTACAGTCAACGTCTGATTTCCTTCCCAATCTGTTATATTCGACGGATCCGGGGTAATCGTGGCAAGCTCACTACACAAAACCTCAGCTTTGGCTCCCTGCACCGAAACACCTTCGGGCACAGACAGAGTCAGTTCATCTTCAGTAATAGTGGCCGCATAGGTCTTTCCATCCTGTAATTTCAGGCTGAATGAAGTGATATAGTTTTCGCTTCCGGAGAAAGCAGAGTCTTCGTCATCGCAACCGGCCAGCAGCGAAATGAAGCCTATCATCAATATGTATGCTAAACTTTTTAGTTTCATATTATCTTTATTTTATACTTGATTATTCTTCTTCGGCAGGCAGGGTCCATAGTCCATCCTCTGCCAGCTGCTTGTACGTCGGATTATACAGGTTATCCTCAACAATCCAGTTCGTTTCAGGACAACTCTTGATGGCTTTCTTCAATCCCTCATAAGAGGCCAGAGCCTTGTGGTTCACTATTTTGAAGCCACCGATACTCTCCAGAGATACAAGGAAGTTCAAGTCCGTCAGTTTAGTGTTCTGCATATTCTGGGTTTCATTATAACCATAAGGGCGAAGATACAACGTCCCGCCCACCGTTTTCAGTAGCGGATAGTAAAGAACCGGTTCATAAACATTGCCATATTGCTCATAACCTGTCTGAATAAGCAGATTTCCACCTACCTTTTCCAGCTTGGGGAACGAACGTTCATCAGTGGTATTGACACATATCCGAGTATCTCCACCAATTGTTTTCAGTTCGGGGAAATGAAACTCTTTAATATTAGAGTAAAGGTCGAATATACCACCCACTTCTTGCAAGTCGGGCATAATGATCTCCTGAATATTCGAATTATTCCAATAAGAAAAGTCACCAGTGATTTTGTTGATACCAGCTATATTCGTTGTTCCACCATTATTGCTAAGATAGTTGAGCTTTAGAGAACCGATTTCCTTAAAACCCTGGAATTGGGGAGAGAGACCGGACATGACTATGCTTCCGGCAAACACATCATCACCCTTCACGACAGTTGTACTCATGTCCGAACCCTGCAACAGTAATTCTTCCATTTCTACACCGCGCAAATCAATCTCACTCATACCTGAACCTAAAGAGATCTTTCCCACCTTCTTCAATTTAGCCGGCATCTTCACGCTACCGGTAGCTGTCAGACTCAGAGTTCCGCCAATACTTTCCAGCGAAGCCAACTGCTCGGGATTGAATCCGGCAATGGAAATACTGGCATTACCGTCTATCGCCTTCAACAGAGGCATATTCATCTGATTCACTTTCGGGCAACTAAGCGATAATTCACCTAAATGAGTCAGCGCCGGGAAAGAAACTTCATACAGCGGGTTATCTGCAATGCTGAGTTTCCCCGAAATATCCTGTAACTTCGGGCAATAGAGCAACAGAAGAGTTTTTCCGGTCACATTCAAGTCTTTGCAGGACAACAGTTCGCTGAAGTCCAGACGAATGGCTGACATACTCACTTCAATACTTCCTCCTACATGCTTCAAAGACTGGAAAGACATTTTCTCTACCGATGATTTACCTTTCAGCGAAAGGTTACCGCTCACCTGTTGCAATGCGGAAAATTCCGTAGAGACAAAAGGAGCTTCCATCGAGAGGTTACCGCCCACACTCTTCAGTGAAGAACAGGAAATATCACCCACAGCCGCGCTCTTTATGTCTAGATCACCCCCTATACGAGTCAGCTTATTCAAATCCACGGTCCACAAACTGTCAGCCGAAATAATCTGGAAAGAACCACCGATCTCTTCCAGATTCTCCAGCCCGGCAAATTCATGCCCACGGTAACGGGTATTAATAGTGATACTACCGGACACCTGCTTCAAGGTTGACAATGCTGCCAGAGACTTAATGGAATCTGTACCCAACTGCTGTCCGATAATCAAACTACCATCCAGATACGAAATACCTTTTGCACCGAAAGCATCCAATTCTTCCTGCGTATTCAGCAAGATGATACCGGTTTCGGGTACACTGCTTCTGCGAGGCGTATAGAGGTATTTGCGTGACTGGCCTGAAAGGGAAGTCACGGTAAAGAACATTTCCTCCTCCCAGTTATACACTGTAGCAGGGTCCGGCTTGATTGTAGCGTTCTCGCTGCACACCACTTGAGCCTTAACATCACTGAGTATCACTTCTTCCGGAATGTTCATCACAATGGTGTCCCCCCGGAAAGAGGCTACAAGAGATTGGTCTCCCTGTTTCAGGGTAAAGGAAGTGATAAAGTTATCAGTTCCCTCAAAAGGATCATTGCTGTCATCGCAGCCCGTGAGACAGGCCAATACGAACAAAATGCTCCCAAGGATATATTTATTCATGATTCTATTTGTTTTAAATTACTAAATCAAGGTTTCAATCGCAAGTCCATAGCAGCAGAAGATTCGGTAGAAACTTCTCCTACGGCCGCTCCCTGTCCCATTTGTGCAGTATGTACTTTCACGAAGTCGATATACTTCAGATTGGCCGGACTGCCGTCCTGCTGAATGGCATTCTCTATACGGAAACCCGCAGGATCGTTTATATTGTCTACATATCCCCAATCAAATCCCCAGTTAACTTCAATACCTTCCGTCTTAAACTGATTGCCCAAACAAGTTCCCGTCAAAATATAGTACTCCTCATCCATGAACCAGGGGAAATAACCGCTATTCGGATGATAAGCATTTCGTCTCAGGAAAGTCAGGTTACCATCATTGTCAATCGAAAGTACATCCTGCTTATCCTGCGTAGGACGATAATACTTCAGAGCATAACGTTGAGTGATTCCGGGCTTTCCTGTTTCACTGCCTTTAAGTTCATACCAAGTATCATCAGCAATACCGTTTCCGTTTTCATCCTGGCTTACCCATACGACACCACACTCACACCAATATTTACCAAGCGGATTACCAACAATATCAAAGTCTGCTTCACCCTTACCGTCATCCTCTACACTGTGGTCAAAGCCCAAAATAAAATAACCGCCCCATGCGCCAAGAGAAGCGATCCAACCGGTTCCACCACCATTATTCAGTGTATTCTGTATCGTCATTCGTGCATCTTCGGCAGTCTTGTCCTGAGAGAAATTAACGAACTGCCCCGGAGCAGGCGTGAACTCAAAGCAATGATTGGATATCCAATAACTCTTTGCGGTCGGTGCCCTGAAATAGGTACCTTCCTTGGGAGTACACTCCACCTTAACCGTAGCCTCAGCTGTTTTACCGCCGTCGATAGCCTTCACTTTTATTTCATAAGTCTGGCCTTCAGCAGAAGGTGTAAATTTGAAATGAATGGAAGTTTCGCTCTGTACACTCCCGTCCACGCTCCATTCGTACACCGCATCATCGCTGATTGAGAATCTTACAGGTGCCAACACAAGGCTTCTGCCAATAGGACAAGTCATAGTTCGCACATCATGTATGGTGGAAGGTTCCACATAGCGGCCGTTATCAAAGAACAACACCGGCTCTTCTTCCGGTATCACCGAGATATTAATGTTCTTCACATCCACACCATCGGCATTGGTTACTTTCAGAGCAAGCGTATAAACATCTATCTCCTTCTCTTTAAATTGATAGATGGAGTCGTGGCTTACCACACGTCCGCCATAGCTCCACTCAAAAGTGGTACTCTCGTCTGTGTATTTGGTTTCGGCAGCCACCTTCAGAGCTACATCGCAATAGCCCACAGCCGAACTACTCACCGTAATTTCAGGCGGCAGACGGTCTACGACTGTTATTTTGGCTTGCTTTTCCACACTTCCGTTATCAGCATCCAGGCGGAAGTTCACAAAGAATTCTCCTAACTGATCACCTTTAAACTGATAGGTTTCCTGCTCAGACACAATCTTACCTGCACGTTTCCAAGCATACACAGGATTGATGGCATTCTCCGCAGTCACCTGCAATGTCACCTCATGTCCTATCTTTACTTTATACTCTCCGGTATCGGAGTTTAGCGAACACTCGGGAGCTCCAACCAGCCCCGCTTCGTCATCATCATCCGAACAGGCACCCAATGCAAACAGGCACAGTCCGACAAACGATAGTTTTAAATACAGATTTTTAAACATACTATTTATTGATTAGAAAATGTTACTTGCAATCGTTTCGTTGTAAATACAAAGTGCGCAGGGATATCCCCTGTCGTAACGCTCCACTTCTTTTTTCCCTCGGGCGTGAAGCAATAGAGTGTTCCGGGGGTAACATAATTTTTGGCATCGGTCACGAAGATCTCTTTGGTATCGGGATTCACAGCCAATCCATAAGGTACCTCGATACTCTTTTCCGTACCGTCCGTAATGAAGTTCGTAGTCACTACACGTTTCTTCCGCGTGTCATAAATGCCATAACTAATGGTATTCTGCCCGGTATACTTACTATACTCCGTACTGTAATAGAAGAGCGAGTCCCCACTCAGACAAAACTCACTGGCCGGAAAGTTCAGCACATCAGTCACCATATCATTATGAGAGTTTATGACATATACCTTGGAGTGTATGTCGTAATAATCACCACGTGATGAAACATAAATATTTCCACGCGCATCAATTGCCATCCGATGAAGGTTGATGCCTACCGTTATTTTTTTGATTTCGGTAAAGGTGTTCAGGTCTATCACAGATACGGTATTATCGTAATTGGGTACACGATAACCTCCGGAATTGGCTACATAGAGTTTATTCCCTACCACTACCATCTCTTCCGGCTGATAGCCGACATCACAAGTGTCCACCACCTGCAAGGAATTCAGATCCACTTTAGCCACATACCCCAGTCTGGCATTGGGATCAATCACCACTTTACCCGCATAAGAACTGACGTAAGCATAGCGACCGTTGAAAACGATATAGCGACAGTTAGGAATAGGGATGGCAGCCAAGTGCCTTGCTGTATTGACATCCATCACCTCCACCAGGTGGGATACATTAATGACAGCAAACAGTTTATCACCATTTATCTGAATATCATTTCCCACATCACCCAGCGCTTTTTGTACGGTAGGATTCAATTCCGGATAAATGTTCTTACAGTAATTACCCGAAGCGTAATCGAAATAGTCCAGAGAAGCCTTGTTACTTCCCATATTCCCCTCATTCAACAGGAAAAATCCCTTGACCGGACCTGTCACCTGTACGCCCGGTGTCACATTCGTCACACTGGAAAGTACCAGTTCTTCGTCGTCGCTACGGCACGAGGATACCAACAGTATCAGCATGCCCGCAAGCCACATCAGTAATAATTTACTTCTTTTCATAAGCCGTGTATTTGGTTTTAAAGTTCTACATTTATCACAAAGCGGAAATTTATTCCCGGCATGGGATACCATTGTACCACCTCGTACTGCTGATTGAAGACATTATTGACTTCGGCGGTCAGTTTCCACAACATCTTTTTCCAATGCAAGCGGCGGGAAAGGGAAAGGTCGTTCGTATACCATTCCTTGGCATAATTCTCCGGAATGTTGGCACTCGATTCATAACGCTCGCCGGTATAGATAAAACTGTAATTCATGTCCCAATCCCTATAACTCAAATTAAGGACAGCCGAACCGCTGTGCCAGGGAATATAAGGTATCTGTCCACCGTAATAGTCACTTTTTGCATCGGTGAAATCCTGCGCTTTCTCATACGTATAGTTCACCCGCAGGTTGGCCTTCAGGTCTTTCAATAAATGCCATTCGGTTTGCAGAGCCACATCCACCCCGCGCATCTCCACATAGCCCAGATTTACCATTGTCCAACGGAACTGGTTAGAAGTAGGCATGGCTACAATCTTGTCGGTGACCTCGTTATAGTAAGCATCTGCCTGAAACTCCAGCCGGGCAGGATAACCTCCACGGAATTTGTGGGAATAAGTTACACCTATATCATATTGTGTGGTATATTCCGGATTCAGGTCAATGTTTCCTATGAAGGTATAGTAAAGGTCATTCAGCGTCGGCATGCGGAATATCTTTTTGTAAAAAGCACGCAGATTCAGATCTTCGTTCTTGAAAGGTTGCCAAGATGCCACGACGGTAGGCGTATATTTGTGTTTATCACCCGCTGCGGCGTTGGGAACCTTCGTAGTCTCGTGTACAAATGTCCCCAGCAGACTGGCTTGTAGTTTGAATCGCTCAAAATGCAGTGCCGTAGCCGCCGCCACAAGTGCCGTGTAGCGGCAGGGATAAACGAAGTTCACCAGGTCGGCATTTAATTTATTCCACTGAAAATCCACCGAAACGTCCGCACTCCAAAAAGGAAGAATATTCAGCATATTCGCTGCCGAAAAATAGAGTTCATGCTGGCGGTAATGATTGTTCACATACATTGTAGTAACATCCAAGCGCGGATCGGACAGATAATGAAGATAATCGTAAGCATACTTACCATTCGTCTGTAAACTGTAGTTTCCCCAATGTTTCCGGAAAGAGCCCTGCAAAAAGAAGTTCGTATCCCATTGGCGGTCTTCATGCACAAAGTCACCCGTCTCACGCACAGCGGCACCGGGCAATCCCCGTTCGGAATTATATAAATAAGCTTTGGCTTTCCATTCTCCCCCTTGCATATCTCCGAATAAGCCATACTCTGCACGAATGGCCTCCACATCACCGTTCTTACGGGTTTCTGTTATATCATATCCGTTTTTCTGCCGGTAACGGAATTTATATTTCCCGCTGGTGTACATATACTCAGCACTCAGTGAACCGCTCACCTGCTTGCTCAGCCTATGCTCCAGCAGGACGGAAGGATTAACCAAACCGAAAGAACCGGTTTTGAAAGTTCCTTTCAGGCGATAGTTCTGTCCTTCGCCAAAAGAAGGATGACGAGCTGTCATGTAGATGGAACCGGCTGAAGCAAAATCCTTTGCCGATTGAAAGATAGCGCTCTTCTGGCCATTGTAGAGTGACACGGCCTCCATGTTATCCAACGAGAAACGTCCCAGATCGATTTGTCCGTTCTGAGCATTTCCCAACTGAACGCCATCATAGAATACGCCCACATGTTGAGTGCCAAGTCCACGTATGTTGACAGTTTTCAAACCACCGATTCCTCCATAATCCTTTATCTGGATTCCGGAAAAATAGCGGATTGCATCAGCCACAGAATGGACACTCAATTTCTGAAGTTCTTCTCCGGCAAGCATTTGTACCGGAATCACTTCTTTACGGATGCGTTGCGCTGATACAGAGACTTCTTCTATATGATAAGTCTTTGTAGAGTCTACCGTTTGAGCATACAAATCCACGCAACAGCATACTAATGGCATTACCACTGCCAATAAAATGCGATGATACATTCGATTTCATGTATTAAAGAGAGTATCAAACCTCTGCCAAGAGTAATCAATGATAACCCTATAAAAAATAAGTACGACCGGATTTCTAATCCCAGAGAACTCCTGATTCCAGATCATGGCAGGTCTTCTGACTTGCTTCATCTGATGACTCCCTTCCCGTTCATGCAGAAAACAGTGGCGTGAGTATCGTCTTCAGACTTTGTTTGAAGCTTACAGCAGCGGGTCTGTTCAGGATTTACACCTGATTCCCTTTTCACCACCCGCCACGAAAGCGACGGATGACACCATAATCAATGGCAAAGATACATATTATTATTAAAGTTAACCTTTTTACAGATACTTTTTTATCCGATCCATATCCGAGACGTATCTGGGCCGTACCTGCTCCGTACGTTCTCCATGCAGAGGTACCTCTGACCGAAGAAAGTACGGCTTTGATACGGAGCAAGTCATATATCCACGCACGTTCACAGGCCACTATCAGCGAAGCAATATGTATACCCAAGAAATCATAGAGCAATATGAAGTAAAAGAGAGGCCGGGAAACTATCTGAACCTGAAGTTCGGACTCAGTATCCGGCTTGGAAAGAAATAAGAAAAGAACCTCTTCATTACTGTACTAAAAGCCATTAAATCCGACAACAGAACCGTTTAATAAATTATTTGTTGTAACTTTGTGCTCTTTAAAAAACTAAAACTCAAACGTTATGGAACATCAACTGACAATTTACAACACCTTAGATAGGAAAAAGGAGCTATTCGTGCCACTGCACGCTCCACATGTAGGTATGTATGTCTGCGGTCCTACCGTTTACGGTGACGCGCACTTGGGACATGCACGTCCTGCCATTACTTTCGACTTGCTTTTCCGCTACCTTACCCATTTGGGATATAAGGTACGTTATGTCCGCAACATCACCGATGTAGGCCATCTGGAACATGACGCTGACGACGGAGAAGACAAAATAGCCAAGAAAGCACGACTGGAACAATTGGAGCCGATGGAAGTAGCGCAATACTACATCAACCGTTACCACAAGGCAATGGAAGCGCTGAACGTACTTTCACCCAGCATCGAACCGCACGCTTCGGGACACATCATCGAGCAGATAGAGCTGGTGAAAGAGATCCTGAAGAATGGCTATGCTTATGTCAGTGAAGGCTCTGTCTACTTTGACGTAGAGAAATACAATAAGGATTACCATTACGGAAAACTCTCCGGCCGCAATCTGGATGACGTACTGAACACCACCCGCGAACTGGACGGACAAGCTGAAAAGCATAACCCCGCCGACTTCGCCTTATGGAAATGCGCCCAACCGGAGCATATCATGCGCTGGCCTTCTCCATGGAGCGACGGTTTCCCGGGATGGCATGCCGAATGTACGGCCATGGGTAAGAAATACCTCGGCGAACATTTCGATATTCACGGTGGTGGTATGGACCTTATCTTCCCTCACCACGAATGTGAGATTGCTCAATCGGTTGCATCACAGGGCAATGACATGGTACATTACTGGATGCACAACAATATGATTACCATCAACGGACAGAAGATGGGTAAGTCTTACGGTAACTTCATCAATCTGGACGAGTTCTTCAACGGCACACATAAGTTGCTGACACAAGCATACAGTCCGATGACCATCCGCTTCTTCATCCTGCAAGCTCACTATCGCAGCACGGTAGACTTCAGTAACGAAGCCTTGCAAGCAGCGGAAAAGGGATTAACCCGAATGATGGATGCCGTGAACGGACTGGAAAAGATCACTCCGTCCGCCACTTCCAGCGTAGATGTGAAAGCAGTGCGTGAGAAGTGCTATGAAGCCATGAATGATGACTTGAATACCCCGATAGTCATTGCTCATCTTTTCGACGGAGCCAGAATGATTAACAACATCATTGCAGGCAACGACACCATCACTGCCGATGATCTGAAAGAGCTGAAAGAAACTTTCCATCTTTTCTGCTTCGACATTCTGGGACTGAAAGAAGAAAACAATTCCAATGAAGAACGTGAAGTTGCTTTCGGTAAAGTAGTAGATATGTTACTGGAAGAGCGCATGAAGGCCAAAGCCAATAAAGACTGGGCTACCAGTGATAAGATTCGCAATGAACTTACAGCACTCGGTTTTGAGATAAAAGACGGTAAAGACGGTTGCGAGTGGAAGCTGAATAAATAAGCTCCACTACCCTATAAAAAAGCTGCCTCCCTCTGATCCAAGCGAATCGGGGGAGGCAGTTTCATTTAGAAAAGAGAGTTTTAGTAAGGTATCATGTCGGAAAGAATACGTTCCTTATACCAGGGATCATCTATCGCCTTCAACTCCTTGCCCATCTCACGGCAAAGTTCTGCAACGATTTCTTTATTTTCTTCCAACGGAAGATTATTCATCTGATAAGGGTCCTTCTCATCATCAAACAACAGGCTTTTCTTCAGCTTATGGTCTTTCTTATCAATATAGAAAGCCAAAGTATAGCGTGCCGTCTTATATCCTCTTGAAGAAGGGAAATAAGTCTGCACTTTACCATCCGCATCCTTTTCTCCGTCCAGATTCTGGATATACAAAGCACCACCGGGACGTTCAATTTCCGCCTTTTCATCGAAGAAAAGAGGTGCCCAGTTGCGTCCCTGCACATTAGACGGAATGGAATCGCCCAAACCACACAGCCCCAGGACAGTCGGCATAATATCCGGCGCGGACATCAGAAGATTGTCTACACGCGGCTGGATATGACCGGGATAACGTACCAGGAACGGTATATTCATAGATTCGGAATAAGGAGAATTCTTCGGATCATCCGTGAACTGGCTACACATTGTTTCACCATGGTCGGAAGCAAAGATCACAATCGTATTCTTATCCAAACCCTGCTCTTTCAGTGTTTCAAGGATCTGTCCGAAAGCACGGTCTACACCGGTAACAGAGGCAAAGTAGTAGCGAACGCTCTCTGCTTTTTCACGCTTCTTATCTGCATTGGGACGGATAAGAAGGCTGTCCAGAGGTTGATCTTTGTACAGATTGAAATCTTCTTCCATACAATCATCCAATGAACGATACGGGCTGTGGGGCGGATTCATACCCACCATTATAAAGAAAGGCTTCTTCGGATCACGTACATTCCCTTCGTTCTTCAGATAGGAAACCACCATCTTGGACTCATGCAACGGTGACCATTCTTTCGGATCGTGACGATTTCCATCCGTATCCCAGTAACGGGGATTCTTATGTTCATCAAAAGTACCGTAGGAGTACCAGTAATTAAAGCCGTGACGGCGTTCTTTCGGCGTATAGGCATCCCAGGCAGGTATTCGATCTTCTACATAGTGACCGGGACGTTGCGGATCGTTCGGTGTAGGAAAGTCAGCGTGTAACTTACCAAAATAAGCGCAGTCATATCCGGATTTATTAAATACGTCACCTATGCAATCCACGTCGGCACGCAGGGAACTGATAGGCCGGTTTGAATTACAGTTCAAAGGTATTCCGCTTTTATTGGGATACATCCCCGTCAACAGCATACCCCGATGAGGGCTACTCAACGGACAGTTACTTTGGGCAGAACTTAACACCAACGCTTCACGGGCAAAGCTATTCAAGTTAGGAGTATGCACCGGATCATTGCGGAAGTTCACCTTGTCGCGAAACCCATCCTGTCCCCAGAACTCCATAGCCTGATTACGGTACTGGTCGGGGAAGACATAAATAACATTCGGAAGTTGTGCCTGCTCTCCCTGCTGAGTTTTGCAGCCTTGCAGGGCAAACAGGCCCAAGCCTCCCAAAAACAAACTAAACCGATTTATCATTTTATTCTTATTAAATTACGTTGAAATTATAAATGGGAATTTATCGGTGAGATACTGTTGCTATCACACCGAATGGAAACTTTGCCGGGGCTCTACGCCCCTAAATTATCATTTATAGCTTCAGCATGTGAATTAAAACAGCTTCTTGTTTGATTCCAAGTCTCTTTTGCGCATAATTCCTTCCAGGAAGTAATAGTCCGCATAATTCAACGGAACATCAATCTCAGCACCATGAGGAATACTGCCTACAGAGTGCATCAGAATGAAATTACCGTTTGTGCCCACTTCTGCACGATAAGCCGGAGAACCGAGATTTTCCATAATCTTATCTGCTGTTTCCTTATAGTTTTTGCCGGGAATGTATGTACTCAACTCGTACAAAGCAGATGCCGTACATGCAGCAGCCGAAACGTCACGGGGTTCGTTCGGAATATTGGGAGCATCAAAGTCCCAATACGGTACAAGGTCTTCCGGCAAGTTCGGATTATTGAAGATAAAGTTATAAATCTTTTCAGCCATATCAAGATACTTCTGATCGTGGGTATAACGGTAACACATGGTGTATCCGTAAATAGCCCATGCCTGTCCGCGTGCCCAGGCGGATTCGTCAGCATACCCCTGTGCGGTTTGTTTCTTACGTACCTCACCGGTTACGGGATCATAATCCACTACGTGATAACAGCTGTTATTGGCACGGAAATGGTTCTTCATGGTGGTATCGGCATGCTTCACGGCAACATTATAATAAGTGGAATCGCCTGAAAGCTTGGAAGCTTCGAACAATAGTTCCAGGTTCATCATATTATCTATAATAACCGGGCATTTCCAACCGCGTTCTGCCTGCCAACCTTTATCGGCATCCCAAGACTGAAGTACGCCTGCCGCCGGACGGAAACGGGTAGAAAGAGACTTAGCCGTCTGAATAATCACAGGCTTGTATTCTTCTTTACCGGCAAAACGATATCCGTTCAGATAGCTGCAACCAATCATAAAGCCCACATCATGATGCCAGGTCAGGTATTGCACGGAATCCAGCGCTTCTGTATACTTCTCAGCCAGCGGCAACCATTTCTTATCACCGGTCAACTCATACATATGCCAGATATTACCGGGGAAAAAACCGGAACACCAGTCATCAATGGGTACATAAACAATGCTACCGTCTTTGTTGATAGTTCTTGGATTCAGAATTTTCCCTGACTTTTCGATAATGTCGGTCTGAATGGTCTCCTGCGCCACCGCATTATCAATATTCTCTTGGATAAAGTTGCTCTCGGTCTGCTTCTGACTTGTGCAACCCGCCAAAACTAGGAGGGATATTCCCAATGTCGTGAGGATTGTTTTCATAATAATGATTTGTTTATTAAAGTTTCGTATTCTTTCGTCAGCAAAAGTAGCGCAGGTTTACAGAAAAGACCCTCCTAAATTATACAGGAAAAGAGCAAAATTGTTACATTTGCACATAAATCATACAGATTGAACTTTTTAATCATATTGAAAACATGACTCCACAAGAATTTTTCAAGAAAGATCTCTTTGCAGAACAAACCGGTGTAGAACTACTGGAAGTACGCGAAGGATATAGTAAGGCACGCCTCGTTATCACGGAGAATCACCTTAACGCAGGACATCGCACCCAAGGCGGAGCCATCTTCACTCTTGCAGACCTGGCACTGGCCGCCGCTGCTAATTCACATGGTACATTGGCTTTCTCCCTGTCTTCCAATATCACCTTTTTGCGCGCCAGCGGACCGGGCGACACGCTGTATGCCGAAGCACGCGAACGGTACATCGGACGTACTACCGGATATTACCAGATAGATATCACGAATCAAGACGGAAAATTGATTGCTACATTCGAGTCCAGCGTATTCAGAAAAGGGGATCCGCTGCCGTTCAGCTTATAACTATCTCATTTCTTCTTTACTACCGACGTCATCGGATAACGATTTCCTTGTACGCTCTTCAGGAAAGCCTTTGCCGACCCGAAGTTAAGATACATATCCAGACGAATCGGGAGATGATTCTTATCATCTGAGATAAAGAAAGTAATCACTTCTTTTTCCTTTCCTTTCTTATATTCTACAAAAGAGAATACGAGGCAACGATAAATCGTATCATTATTGGCTTTTACATCTTCTTTGCCCCGGTAAATCAGCGTCTGTTCTTCTACCTTACGTCCGGTGGCCATAGGGAAAAGAATCCGGTCGCCTATTTTATAATCTGCCGGATCGTAAGAACGCGCCTGCGCCAGGATACTCAACATATCGAAGATGCAACGGCTGTCACTGTATTCCATCTCTTGCGGATCGCGGACCGGATTGTGCCAGATACGCCTCTGTTTCACGTTGGATACGCCATCCTTATATGAAAACCAAGCTTCATCCACCGTATAGCGGTCACCCTCTTCGGCCGCTTTACGGAAGTAGAGCGGCTCCAGCTTTTCACTGACATAGCAAGTCAGCGTATCACGCATCTTAAAGAAGAAATCGGTCTTTTTACTTCCTACTGAAAGCAGGTTGAAGCGGTAGGCAGGTTGTGACTGATAAGTAGTGGAGAAGGTGGTCAGACTTGCCAGCCCCACCTTCTTCCAGATAAACTTCCAATTAAAATATAAATCGTACATCACGTGCTCGCCGGACTGAAATGCGGTGTTTTGAGCCGTACATTGTGCCTTGGCAGGCGTGGACATCATCGTAAGTAATAGTGCTCCCAACAGGCAGAACACCCATCCGCGCTTACCGGTTATTGCCGGAGCTGCGGTTATTCTGGTTTCTCTTTTTCTTGTCTTCATCTGGTTTTTGTTTTTTAAGTTCATCCGGTTTCTGTTTATCCAGCGGCTTTTCATATATGTTCCAATCCTGGGTCAAGTCGAAATTAGCTTTCAGTTCTATCACCTGAGGATAGTAATACACTTTCTCCGGTTGCCGTTTGTCTTCGTATTTTCCGGTGTCCCACACACCGTTTCCATTCGTATCATTTATAAGGCGCGCACTATATTTGCCGGGATTCAGGAAGTAGAAATCTGCCTTACCATCGACAACCGGCACTGTACGTACCACTTTATCCTGTGCGTCCAGCAATTCTACAAAAGCAATCGAATCCGCTCCCGTCACATTATAGAATATTTGCCCATACTCTTCAGGTTTCTTCACCTTAAATTCTTTCTTTATCTTATCGGTGAAAAGGCCATATATTCCATGAAAAGCCGTCGAGTCGACTTCAAAAGCATAGCTTTCACCGGGCACCCAATCTGCATAAACATTATAGCGCATCAGATTCAGAGAGTCCGGAACAAAGTCGTAAGGGACATCATTCCACAAGCTGTCTACTTTCTGTTTCAGATGAATGGCACCATCAGCAGCAGTTGCCAACGGTTCAGTAAACGTAAGAGAGATGTAGTCGTAGATATCCATCGTACCCGGTGCATATACATCTACAGGTAAGAATACCGTCGGTTCTACATACTCCTTACCCTCTTTCTCCGCTTTCTTTTTGGCTTTTTCCAGTTCCTTTTCTTTCTTCTCACGTTCCTTTTCAAGTTCTTTCTCGGACTTAGGTCGAATTTTCGATACAAGTCTCAGAGTATCCGTACGCGGTACCAACTGGTTGAGCGTATCCGTATAGAGGTAAGTGAGACTCATCTTCAAAGTATCCATCTTATAGATCAAAGAGTCTCTTATCCAATAATGAAGCGTATCAATGCGTCCGGTAGGCTTCTCCACGATGAAAGCGTTGGTTTCATCGAAATTCAGTCCCTTCAACAACGGCAGGCTGTCAGCCTGAGTAGAGAAATAGAAAGAGAATTTCCGGGATTCGGGACGTTCGCTCCTGATGAGACGTTGCGACAAAACCCGTTCTTTGAAACAGCGCAATATAACGTCATCCGGAGAAAAATGAGTATAAGCTCTCTCCATGATCGTATCTATCGTCAGAGAATCTTTCCAGAGTGTATCAAGACGTGTCCGTTCATCCATGGCAGGAATAATCAGGGAGTCTTCGAAAGCAATCATTTCAGTGGGCTGACTATAATAGAAGTTTTGGTCAGCATCTTGCAATCCGTAGATGCGGTATTCGCCCGGAGCAACACCCCGAATTGTGAAACGTCCGCGACTGTCGGTACGACCTACACGTTCAAAAGGTATCGTAGTAAAGGCCGAGTCAGCTAAATTGGAATGCATACCTACCAGCATACCTTTCACCGGTTCCAGATTGGCTGCATTCAGCACGGTACCGGAAACCACCATCGAGTCGATAACGGAACCCGTGGAGAAAGTAAACCCGAAATCGGGCAACGGATTACCTTCATTATTGTCCTGAATAGCATCCGAGAAGTCTATCGAATAAGTAGTATTCAGTTTGAGAGTATCCTTTAAGGTGATTACCACCTTCTTCCCATTCGCCTTTATCTCCGGTTGTTGCACCTGAGGTGGAGAAATCACGATCTTCTCCCCGGGTTTCTCAAGCTTGATGAATTCATCGAATTCAATCGTAATTTTCTTCCGGTTATTATTAAGCGCGCCCGGCGCAGGCGTACTACCTACGAAGCGTGGAGGGGTTTCATCAATAGCACCACCTTCCGGACGACCGATGCTGGCGCAAGAATAAAGCACGACACCAACAACGGCAACACCTGCCAGACGATTGAAAAGAGACTTCATATCTAAATATTTATTACGTAATATGCTGCAAAAATAAAGGTTATCCCTTAATAAACAGAATGCTTTACAGTATTTTAATCAAAAAAGAGCAAGAAGACAGTAAAAACAGATAAAATAAAGGAAAGGTTCAATCGGGAGGATGAAAGAGAAGATACTTTAGCAAGACCCTGAGAAAGCGGGCAACTACCTGTGTGACAACCCACTGGGTGTTCCACAACAATCAGTCGCAATGAAACACGAGTTCAGTCGTAGTGGGAAGTACCTTCAGTCGTAGTGGGAGCTAGCTTCAGTCGTAATGGGAAATAGCTTCACTCGTAATGGGAATATTATTCCTTTCTGTAATATAGAAACCGGAGAGGTAAAAGCTGATTAGAATGGCATATTGGAGACTTATATATAAGATATGTATGAAACATAGTTAAAAATAGACGCAAATAGAACTAATCTGTTCAAAAATAGATAATTTTGCAGCTGGAAAACCCGAAGAGTGCTTTTAGTTTTCCCCTTTGTCCTCCGTATTATCCAACTATGACAAAACATAAAAAGCCTTTTTTACCAAGATGAAAAAATAAACCAAAAGACAGAGAATAATTACAAGTATGAAGAGTAGATTGATTTTATTGGCATGTTGCCTGTCACTGTTCAGTTGCGGACAAAGTGACAAAACTACGGGTAAAGCACCCGAATTTGCAGTGATTACAGTGGAAACAACCACTGCCAACTTAACGAACAGCTATCCGGCTACGATCAGAGGTAAACAAGATGTAGAAATCCGCCCCATGGTAAGCGGTTTCATCACCAAACTGCATGTAGACGAAGGTTCAGTAGTACGCAAGGGACAAGTGTTGTTCAGCATTGACCCCGTACAGTATCAAGCTGCCGTGAACTCAGCCAAAGCTGCTGTTGAAACAGCCAAAGCTGCCGTGAACACGCAGGAACTTACCGTAAACAACAAGCGTGAGTTGAACAAAAAGAATATCATCAGCAACTATGATTTGCAGATGGCAGAGAATCAACTGGCACAAACAAAAGCACAATTAGCACAAGCTGAAGCACAATTAGTAAACGCCAAGAACAATCTGTCGTATACCAGTGTAACCAGCCCCAGCGATGGTGTAGTAGGTAATATCCCCTACCGTGTAGGTAGTTTGGTTAGCCCTTCCGTTGCCAACCCGCTGACTACTGTAGCCGATATTTCTGAAATGTATGCTTACTTCTCCATGACCGAAAGACAACTGCTGTCTCAGATCCGCGAGGGTGGTAGCATCAAGGAAATTCTGGAAAGAATGCCCGATGTACAATTACAACTCATCGACGGAACCATGTATGCCGACAGTGGCCGCGTAGAAACCATCAGCGGTGTTATCGATCAGGCTACCGGTTCGGTAACTATGCGTGCCCTCTTCCCCAACAAGCACAATGTGCTGCGTAGCGGAAGTACCGGTAATGTAGTATTCCCCAATCCGATGACAGATGTTATTATGATACCGCAATCGGCCACTACAGAAATACAGGACAAGAAGTTCGTATTCGTAGTGCAGCCTGACAACACCCTGAAGAATACGGAAATTAAGGTGTTTAAGCTGAACGACGGCAAGTATTACTACGTAACCGAAGGCTTGAAAGCCGGTGACAAAGTAGTAATGGAAGGTGTGCAGAACCTGAGAGATGGAGCAGCTATCACTCCTATCACTCCTGCCGAGAAAGAAGCTGAATATCAGAAAGCACTGAAAGACCAGAAAGAAGGCAATATCCAAACTGCGTTCAATTAACGTTTAACGGTTAATGATTAGCGATTAGCGGCTGCGCTATTATACCGCAGGTACTTATCACTAATCACCAACCCCTAATCACTAAATAACATGAAATTAGATAGATTTATTAATCGTCCGGTACTATCCACGGTAATCTCCGTGCTGATAGTAATCCTGGGGCTTATTGGTCTGGCAACCTTGCCTATCACCCAATACCCGGACATTGCACCACCAACCGTATCGGTGCGTGCCACCTATACGGGTGCCAACGCTCAAACGGTGTTGAACTCCGTTATTGCACCGCTGGAAGACCAGATCAATGGTGTAGAAAACATGATGTACATGACTTCCAATGCCACCAACAGTGGTTCTGCCGATATTTCCGTTTACTTCAAGCAGGGAACCGACCCGGATATGGCTGGCGTAAACGTACAGAACCGTGTATCTATGGCACAAGGTCTGCTGCCCGCCGAAGTAACCAAGGTAGGTGTGACCACACAAAAGAGACAGACTTCCATGTTGATGGTATTCTCTATTTATGATGAGACAGACCAATACAACATCGAGTTCCTGGAAAACTATGCCAACATCAACCTTATCCCTGAAGTAAAACGTGTTGCCGGTGTAGGTGATGCGATGGTGATGGGTGTGGACTATTCTATGCGTATCTGGCTGAAGCCTGATGTCATGGCACAGTACAAATTAATCCCCAACGATGTAGTAGCATCCCTGTCTGAACAAAACATTGAGGCTGCTCCCGGACAGTTCGGTGAACGTGGTAACCAGACATTCCAATATACGATACGTTACAAAGGTCGTCTGCAACAAACAGAGGAGTTTGAGAACATCGTTATCAAGGCACTTGACAATGGAGAGATACTCCGCCTGAAAGACATTGCCGAACTTGAATTGGGACGTTTGACTTACAGCTTCAACAATACCGTAAACGGACATAAAGCTGTCAGTTGTATCGTATTCCAGATGGCAGGTAGTAATGCTACCCAAACCATCAATGACCTGGAAACACTATTGGACGGATACTCTGAAAAGTTGCCTACCGGTCTGAAAATCAATATTGCACAGAGTGCCAACGACTTCTTGTTCGCCTCTATCCATGAGGTTATCAAGACTTTGATCGAGGCCTTTATCCTTGTGTTCATTGTGGTATATATCTTCTTGCAGGATTTCCGTTCCACATTGATCCCCGCTATTGCTATTCCGGTAGCATTGATTGCGACATTCTTCGTACTGAAGCTAATCGGCTTTAGTATCAACTTGCTGACCCTTTCGGCCATGGTGCTTGCCATTGCGATAGTGGTCGACGACGCCATAGTCGTCGTCGAGGGTGTCCATGCGAAGCTAGACCAGGGGTATAAGTCCGCCCGTGCCGCTTCCATCGATGCCATGAGTGAATTGGGTGGTGCCATCGTTTCTATTACGCTGGTCATGATGTCTGTATTTATCCCTGTAAGTTTCATGGGTGGTACGGCAGGTACATTCTACCGACAGTTCGGTCTGACAATGGCCATCGCTATCGGTTTCTCCGCATTGAACGCTTTGACGTTGAGTCCGGCATTGTGTGCCATCTTCCTGAAACCACATGATGAACATGGTGAAAAGAAATCGACATTTATCAGTCGCTTCCATACAGGCTTCAATGTGGCTTACGACAAGATGTTGAAGAAATACAAGAATAATGTATTGTTCTTCATCCAGAAGAGATGGTTGAGTTTCGGTCTTGTAGCAGGTTCTATCGTATTGCTGATTTTCTTTATGAAGATCACTCCGACGGGTATGGTGCCTAATGAAGATACAGGTACCATCATGGGTGTAGTAACTCTGCCTCCGGGTACTTCACAGGAACGTGCGCAAGAAGTATTAAACCGTGTAGACAGCCTGGTAGCTGCTGAACCAGCCGTTGCATCACGTACGGTAATCTCCGGTTATAGCTTCATCGGTGGACAAGGACCTTCTTACGGTTCTATCATCATCAAGCTGAAGAACTGGGAAGAACGTTCCACAATGCAAAACTCTAACATTGTTTATATCACGCTCTTTATGCGTGCACAGAAGATTATCAAGGAAGCACAGGTACTGTTCTTTGCTCCTCCTATGATTCCGGGTTACTCTGCATCCAGCGATATCGAGTTGAACATGCAGGATAAGACCGGTGGTGACCTGAACCACTTCTTCGACGTAGTAAAAGATTACAATGCTGCACTGGAAGCACGTCCGGAAATCAACTCCGCAAAGACGAGCTTCAACCCGAACTTCCCGCAGTACATGCTTGACATTGACGCTGCTGCTTGTAAGAAAGCAGGAATCAGTCCAAGTGACATCCTCAGCACTATGCAGGGATACTTCGGCGGTCTGTATGCTTCTAACTTCAACAGTTTCGGTAAGATGTACCGTGTTATGGTTCAGGCAGAACCCGAAGCAACCAAGAATCTGGAATCTTTGTCCAGCATCAAGGTGCGCAACGGCAATGAAATGGCCCCGATTACTCAATTCGTTTCCATCAAGAAGGTATACGGACCTGATATTATCAGTCGTTTCAACCTGTATACCTCTATGAAAGTAATGGTTGCTCCTGCTTCCGGATATACTTCCGGTCAGGCACTGGCTGCTATCGCCGAGGTTGCCAAAGAGAATCTGCCTGCCGGTTTCGCTTACGAATTGGGAGGTATGGCACGTGAAGAGGCCGAAACCAGTGGTAGTACCACAGGATTAATCTTCGTACTCTGCTTCGTATTCGTTTACCTGTTGCTGAGTGCACAGTATGAAAGTTATATCCTGCCGCTTGCCGTACTTTTATCTATTCCGTTCGGTCTGTTGGGTAGCTTCCTGTTCGTCAACGGTATGAGTGCTATCGGCAATATCTCCATTCTGAAGATGATAATGGGGTCCATGTCGAACGACATTTATATGCAGATTGCATTGATCATGTTGATGGGTCTGTTGGCAAAGAATGCCATCTTGATTATTGAGTTTGCTCTCGACCGTCGTAAGATGGGTATGAGTATAACGTGGGCAGCCGTACTGGGTGCCGCAGCCCGTCTGCGTCCTATCTTGATGACATCATTGGCCATGATTGTCGGTTTGATTCCGTTAATGCTGGCATCCGGTGCAGGTGCTAATGGTAACCGTACGCTGGGTACTTCTGCCATCGGTGGTATGTTAATCGGTATGATTCTGCAGATCTTTATTGTGCCGGCTCTGTTCGTTGCATTCCAATACCTGCAGGAGAAGATTAAACCGATGGAATGGACAGATGTGGATAACTCTGACGCAGAACCTGAAATTGAGCAATATACTAAATAAGTATTAGGTATAAATACTTTTATCATTATGAAGAAACAAATTATAACTCTGATGTGTGCAACTGCTCTTTTAAGCAGTTGCCATATCTACAAATCATACGACAGACCCGAAGATATTACGGCTGCCGGACTGTATCGCGACACGACAGCTGTGAACGATACACTGGCAGCGGATACTGCAAACTTCGGTAACCTGCCTTGGAGGGAAGTATTTACCGACCCTCAGTTGCAAGTGCTCATCGAACAAGCACTTGCCAATAATCCAGATTTGCGCAGTGCCGCTCTGAACGTGAAGAAAGCGGAAGCTGCACTGATGTCTGCACGCCTGGCTTATGCTCCCACGCTTGCACTGTCTCCGCAGGGAACTGTAAGCAGTTGGGATAAGGGAAAGGCTACGCAAACTTATTCGCTTCCTGTCACAGCAAGCTGGCAAATAGACCTCTTCGGTCAGATACTGAACCCGAAACGTGGTGCACAGGTATCTCTGAAACAGACACAGTTCTATGAACAAGCCGTGCAAACTCAGGTAATTGCCAATGTGGCCAATATGTACTACACATTGTTGATGCTCGACCGACAGTTGCAAATTACAGAATCCACTGCCGATATTCTTAAAAAGAATGTGGAAACCGTAGAAGCAATGAAGGACGCAGGCATATACAATACGACTTCTGCCGGAGTAGAACAAACCCGTGCCGCCTACGCACAGGTGCTGGCTTCTCTGCCCGGTATGCGCCAAAGTATTCGTGAAACAGAAAATGCTCTTTGCCTGATGCTGAATCAACCGGCACAGGAAATAGAACGTGGGGTATTGGAAAACCAGCAATTACCAACAGAATTCTCTGCCGGTATTCCTTTGCAACTGTTATCTAACCGTCCCGATGTAAAAGCTGCCGAGATGTCTCTTGCTGCAAGTTATTACGATACTAACAGCGCACGTGCAGCTTTCTATCCGCAAATTACATTGAGTGGTTCGGCAGGATGGACTAACAGTGCAGGTTCTGCAATTGTAAATCCGGGCAAGTTACTGGCTTCCGCCATAGGATCGTTGACACAACCGTTGTTCTATCGCGGTGCTAATATCGCCCGTCTGAAACAGGCCAAAGCACAGGAAGAGCAATCCAAAATCCAGTTCCAGACCACTTTGCTGAAAGCTGGAAATGAAGTGAGCAACGCCTTGTATCAATACCAAATGACCTCCGAAAAAGCCATTTCTCGCGAGATTCAGGTAAATTCAGCCCGTAAAGCTGCGGAAGATACAAAAGAATTGTTTAACTTAGGCACGTCAACGTATCTGGAAGTTCTGTCTGCTGAGCAATCTTACCTCAGTGCACAAACCTCCGAGGTATCCGACACTTTCGACCGCATGCAAGCTGTTATCAGCCTGTACCAAGCGCTCGGAGGAGGCAGAAAGTAATAACTAAAAACTAATTACTATGATAAGTCCATTAGCATTTGTAGATCCTGCCGCAAAGCTCGGCAAGAATGTAACGGTTCAGCCTTTTGCATATATCGAAGGCGATGTAGAGATTGGAGATGATTGTATTATCATGTCCGGTGCGCGTATCCTCGACGGTACACGCTTGGGGCAAAGGAACAAAGTGCATCATGGCGCCGTACTCGGTACCGTCCCGCAGGATTTCCATTATACGGGCGAGAAGAGTCTGCTGATCATCGGCGACCAGAACGACATTCGCGAAAATGTAGTTGTGAGCCGTGCTACACATGAAGGAGATGCCACACGTATCGGCAACGAGAACTTCCTGATGGATGGTGTACACCTTTGCCATGATGTGCAGATAGGTAACCACTGCGTATTAGGACTTAAGACTATTGTAGCCGGTGATTGCCGTATCAGTGACTGCACCATTCTGAGCAGTAACGTCATTTTGCAACAACAATGCCACATCGGAAGCTGGGTATTGATCCAGTCAGGATGCCGCATTGCGAAAGACGTTCCTCCTTATGTGATCATGAATGGTAATCCGGCCGGTTATCATGGCATTAATGCTGTTGTGCTACAGCACAAGCATCAGGTAACAGACCGCATTCTGCGTCATATTGTAAATGCTTACCGTCTGATTTACCAAGGTAACTTCAGCATACAGGATGCTTTGCAAAAGATTGAAGACCAAGTGCCGATGAGTGACGAAATACACAATATCCTTAACTTCGTACGCGAGTCCAAAGGCATTGTAAAATAAAAGAATACTCCTTATTCGGAAGGCGGTCGGGTTTACTCGTCCGCCTTTTTTGTTATCTTTGCACCACCTTACCCGTTCAATTATGAGAAAGAAGAAGAAAAAACAAACGAATAGCAAGAAACAACTGACGCTCCTGATTATCCTGATCATATGCGGCATCGTCACCACTTATCAAACAACGAACTCTAAAGAAAAGGCTACTGGTACTGAGCAAACAGAAACCATCGTTCAGAATCTTCCCCTGAATTCTGATATATACATCAAGCAAACGACCACCCCTGGTACTCCCGAAATTCTTCTGCAACGTACCGGATACCTCGTATCCTATAACTCTAACACCCGCATAGCCAACTGGGTAGCTTGGAAACTGACTCCCGAACGTTTAAAGGAAAATACCGAGCGAATCAATAACTTTCGTCCTGACCCTGACCTGCCTAAAAGTAAAGCCGTCACTACACAAGACTATAAAGGTAGTGGTTGGGACCGCGGACATCTTTGTCCGGCAGGTGACAACAAATGGGACCGTGAAGCCATGATAGAAAGTTTCTACATGACCAATATCTGTCCCCAGCACCACAATCTAAACCGGGGCGACTGGAACGAACTGGAACAGAAATGCCGCAAGTGGGTGAAAAAAGACAGTTGTCTTTACATTGTAGCCGGCCCTATCTTCTATGACCGAAAGCCACAGACTATAGGTGAGCATAAAGTAGCTGTACCGGATGCTTTCTTTAAAGTGATACTTTCTCTGCACAAAAGGCCGAAAGCTATCGGCTTTATCTATAAAAACAACGAAGGGAACAATCCGCTGGACTCTTATGTAAACACTGTGGATGAAGTGGAGCGGATCACAGGGATAGACTTCTTCCCCGCCCTTCCCGATGATATAGAAAAGGCGGTAGAAGCAAGTTATAATTTGAAAGACTGGAAATAGTTACTCAAAATTCAATGTGCCGAAGAATTCGGGACAGTGGAAATTAGGCTTTTCCAGATTAATGGGATTCCATGAGAGGAAATGAGGCGTTTGCAACTTATCTCCGCATTTGTAGAAATTGGCACGAACCGTCTTTCCGTCAAGACTGGTGATTTGATGTTTGAAGAAAGCAGAATAAGGAATGACTAATGCCAATTCCCAGCTACACTCTCCTACCCGTTCTTCAAAAGATTCGCGTCCCAGAGAAGACCAACGCTGCACCTTATCCATTACTTCTTGTGGAGCATGTTCGCGATTGCTACGTCCGCCACCTGCACCGATCAGCAAAGTTCCCACACAGTTACACTCTACATTATAATAAATTCCATCTCCCGCAGGAATAGAAAAGAATTCTACGCAAGCATCTTCCCACACAGCACCGTTATCTCCCGTTGCTATAGCACGCACACTAGCTTCCTTTACTTTATAATGAATCAAAATCGCATCATCTGTATGGGCAATACGAAATTGTACTTCCGGCTGATAAGGAAACGCTTTCCAGTTCACCGTATTGATCAACTGAAAATCCACCTTTTCTTTGTCCAGCAAGGCAGGAACATTCTCCACCGCCACATTAGCCAGACTCACTTTCTTTACATTCAACTCTTTCATTTCTTTCTTTTGGGGGTTAGTTGCAGACAAGGGATAAAAACAAAGCAGAGATAAAAACAAGACTGCTGATTTCAACACCAAGTATGCAGGGGTTCTTTTGTTCATATTTTGATTGCATTAAAGAATTCATTTCTTTTCGGTTATGAATTAATTCACCACAGATTACACAGATTGACACAGATTTTATTTTACTGATTATTAGATTAATAAATCTGTGTGAATCTGTGTAATCTGTGGTGAGTCTTATTCCTTTCCATCCTGTTATAAACAGACCTTATACCAATGATTCCTTTATAAACTCCTTCATCTTCGGTGTATATTCCTCGGCACTCTGAAGCAATTTGAACTGCGCTTTTGTACGTACAAGGTTGTGTTCCGGATATTTAATCTTATAATAAGTATCACCATTAATATAATCTGCCAGAAAACGAACACACTGCATGTAGGGGAACAACGCAGCGGCATACGGCAAGTTCTCAATTTCTATTGGAAGCAAAAAGACTTTTGCTGACTCCAGATAGCCTTTTGCAAACGCCTTAAAGATTGCCATATTGAAATTCACATTATTCAGGTCTTTATCATCCTCGGCGCCCGTATTGGCTGCTGAACGAAGGAAGTCTCCGAAATCGGAAAAGATAAAATTGGGCATTACGGTATCGAGATCAATTACGCAAAGCACCTTCCCTTCTTCATCGAACATCATATTGTTCACCTTCGTATCGCAGTGGCATACACGTTTAGGCAATTTACCCTCACGATACAAACGTTCACCTTTACACATTTCGTCTGCACGCTTTTCAATCTCATCCAGATAATATTGCACTTCTTTCACCCGACCTACCGCATCCGCAGCCACGGCATCCCGAAGCTGCTTCAGACGAAACTCCATATTATGGAAGTCAGGAATCGTCTCTCCCAGCGTATCCGGAATATCCGCAAGCATCGCCTGGAAATTGCCAAAAGCAACACCGGCATAATAAGAATATTCCGCATCCACCGTTTCATAAGTCTTTGCATTGGGAATGAAAGTCATGATGCGCCAATAGTTTTCGCCATCGTACCAATACGTTTTTCCCGTATCGGCAGGAATAAAAGAAAGTACCTTGCGGTCGATATCATCCGCTCCCTGTTCCGTAAGTTTCTTGCGGATATGCCGGGTAACGGCTTCAATGTTTGTCTGCAACATTTCCACATTCTGGAAGATAGCGTGGTTGATACGTTGCAATACATAGTCGGGCGCGTCGGCTTCCAAAGTAGTCACTTTGTACGTGTCATTAATCAGTCCGCTGCCCAAAGGCTGGATTTCGTTAACTGTACCCTTCGTATTGAAATGGGATACAATGGATTGGAGGTTATTCATGATATTTTATAATAGATTTAAAATTGGTATGCAAATATACACCTTCCGAATGAAAGCAAAAGTCAAAATTCGTCCGACAAACGCCCAAAAATATACATTTCGACAGACATAACCATAAAAAACAGCCAATAAACATCCCCCTTTTGAGCAAAACGCCTTATATTTGTGTTTGAAACCTTAAAATACCGGAGGAAAAGTGCAAAAGTTTATCAGAACGCTGTTTCTTGTTTTAGTAAGCATAGTTACAGCAAACGTACACAGCCAGAATATCACTTTCAATCATTTAACCACCGACGACGGCCTATCTCAGTTTAGTGTCAACAGTTTGTATATTGATGAAAATGGTATCTTATGGATTGCTACGCGCGAAGGTTTGAACCGTTACAATGGAAACGATATACAGACTTACAAACTGAACAAAAACGATCCCTACAGCCTTTTCTGTAACACCGTGCTCCGTATGGCAGGCGACCAGAACGGAAAAATCTACCTGCTCTGTACCGAAGGTGTTGCCCAGTTCGACCTGACTACCCAACGCTTCACCACCCTCCTGCAAGGAAACATCAATAGCATATATTATAAAAACGGCCTTTTCATCGGAAAAAAGAATGAAATATACCGCTATAATGAGCAAACCGATAACTTTGATCTTTACTACCAGATGGCAGGAGAAAACATCGAAATATCCTGCATGTTCGAAGACAAAGGACACATGTGGATAGGAACCACCAGCGAAGGTGTGTTCAATCTGAAAATAGACAAACATCTGCTAACTCACCCCATCGAGAAAGGAAATATCACCAGTATTTACCAGGACAATGCAGGCGAACTGTGGATCGGAAGCTGGGAAAAGGGACTCTTCCGAGTGAAAACAGACGGAAATATCGAGAACCTGCGAAACGACCCGAAGAACCCGCATAGCATATCTTCCGATTTTGTCAGATCCTGCTGCGAGGATAATCTTGGCAATATCTGGATAGGAACCTTCAACGGTCTGAACCGGTACAATAAAACGACAGGACTTTTCCAGAACCATACCTCCAACGAGATGCAGAATGAAGGACTTACACACTCGTCCATCTGGTGCATCGTAAAAGATAATCAAGGTACTTTATGGCTGGGTACTTACTTCGGCGGTGTCAATTACTTCAACCCCGAATATGAAATCTATACCCGATACAAAGCTTCCATTCATGAAAAAGAAGGATTAAGCAGTCCCGTAGTCGGACGCACCATTGAAGATAAGAACGGAAATCTGTGGATTGGCACGGAAGGAGGCGGACTGAACTTCTACAACCGCCGGACACGTGAGTTCAAGTGGTATCTTGCCGGACAAGGACGCAACAGCATCTCCCACAGTAACGTGAAAGCCCTTTATTATGATCCCGCAAAGGAAATCATCTGGATAGGAACCCACCTTGGCGGACTGAACAAACTGGATATCCGCACAGGTACATTCACGCATTATCTTATGGAAGAAGGAAATCCGGAAACTCTTCCGTCCAATATCGTTCGTGACATTGCTCCCTACCAGGACCAATTGATTGTCGCTACCCAAAACGGTGTATGCCTGTTCAATCCTCAGACCGGAAAATGTCAACAGCTCTTTAAAGATAGCAAAGAAGGGCGTAAAATAGCTATGGTTGCAGATGTAGAGGTAGATAATAACGGCACGCTCTGGATTGCCGCTACAGGCGAAGGTATCTTCTCCTACCGCTTCGATACGAACAAGTTGACCAACTACCGTCACGACGGAACGCAGGCACACAGCCTCAGCAACAATAATGTGAACAACATCATGCAGGACAGTAAGGGTAACTTGTGGTTCTCTACTTCGGGAAGTGGCCTCGACCTGTACCGTTCCGCTACCAACGATTTCGAAAACTTCGACAAGGGCAAGAACGGACTTGTCAGTGATTGCATTTACGATACACAAGAATCTCCCGTCAGCGGTAAACTGATACTGATTACCAATCAGGGCTTCTCCATCTTCGATCAGAAAGTGGAAAAGTTTCAGAACTACAGCGTGGAGAATGGTTTCCCACTGACAGCTGTCAATGAAAACGCTCTTTGTGTGACACGCGACGGAGAAATCTTCCTTGGCGGTACGCAAGGTATGCTCTCATTCAATGAACTGGAACTTAATTTCACCCCGAAGCCTTACAAGATCATCCTTTCCCGCCTCATCGTAAACGGCGCCGAAGTAAAAGTGAGCGATGAAACGGGTATTTTGACGCAATCCCTATGCCATACACAGGAAATCACCCTGAATGCTAACCAAACCATGTTCAGCATCGAATTCGCCACCTCCAACTACGTGGCAGCCAATAAGAATGAAATCATTTACAAGCTGGAAGGCTTCTCCGAAGACTGGAACAGCACGCGCGGCCAACCTATCATCACCTACACGAACCTGAATGCCGGAACATACAATCTGCTGATTAAACCTAAAGGGAAAGAAGAGTCCATCTGTCCGCAGGTGCATCTTACGATTCATGTACTGCCACCTTATTATAAGACTCCGCTCGCCTATCTTATTTATCTGATAGTGACCGGTATCCTTTTGTGGTATCTGGTGAAGACATACAAATCGAGAATTAAGCTGCGTGAATCGTTGAAGTACGAACAAAAGCATATACAAGACGTGGAAGCGCTGAACCAATCGAAACTACGCTTCTTCACCAACATCTCACACGAGTTCCGCACGCCGCTTACACTCATCGTATCGCAGGTGGAAACTCTGATGCAATTGCAAAACTTCACACCCACCATTTATAATAAGATACTGAGCATTTACCAGAACAGCATCCAACTGCGCGAACTGATCACCGAACTCCTAGACTTCCGCAAACAGGAACAAGGGCACATGAAGGTAAAAGTCAGTCCGCACAACATAGTGCATTTCCTTTATGAGAATTACCTCATCTTCATGGAATATGCAAGCAGCAAACAGATCAATTTCAATTTTGAGAAAGACTGTGAAAGTCTTGAAGTATGGTATGACCAGAAGCAAATGCAGAAGGTAGTCAATAACCTGCTATCCAATGCCATCAAGCATACCCAAGCCGAAGATACCATCACACTCAGCATCACCACCGAAGGCAATGAAGCCGTAATTCGCGTGACTGATACTGGTAGCGGTATCGATGCCAAAGAAGTAGATAAGATATTCGACCGTTTCTATCAGACAGAGCAGATGGACAGTCTCACCACCGGTGTAGGCACCGGCATCGGTCTGGCTCTGACGAAAGGTATCGTCGAACTGCACCACGGCACCATCAAGGTAGAAAGCGAACTGGGCAAGGGCAGCAGTTTCATCGTCCGTCTTCACCTGGGCAACGCCCATTTCAATACTGAGGAAATCAGCAAAAAGAGCGAAGACGTACAGCAAATAGAACAACCGCAAATTTCTGAAATCGATGCCTCACTCAAAGCTGAATTGGAAGAAAATGCCCCGATTAAGCGCATGCCCGATGTCAAGATGGTTATCGTGGAAGACAATGCCTCCATTTGTGAGATGTTGGCAAACATCTTCCGCCCATTCTATCAAGTGCTGACAGCCGCAGACGGTGAAGAAGGTCTGGAGCTGATACAGAAGGAAATGCCGAATATTGTGGTAAGCGACGTCGTTATGCCCAAAATGTCCGGTACCGAGCTCTGCAAACAGATAAAAAATGATTTCAATACTTGCCACATACCGGTAGTACTGCTTACCGCACGGACTGCCGTAGAACAAAACATTGAAGGACTGCGTATCGGTGCGGACGATTACATCACCAAACCATTCAACACGAATCTGTTGATTTCGCGTTGTAACAACCTGGTAAATTCACGCATTCTCCTCCAAGAAAAGTTCAGTAAACAACCACAAGCTTATGCACAGATGCTTGCCACCAACCCGATAGATAAGGAAATCCTGGACCGCGCCATCAGCATCATCGAAAAGAATCTGGATAATACGGAATTTAATGTCAATATCTTCGCCCGCGAAATGGCTATGGCACGTACCAACCTGTTCACTAAGCTGAAAGCCATCACCGGGCAAACACCGAATGACTTCATCCTGACCATCCGCCTGAAAAAAGGCGCCTTGATGTTGCGGAACAACCCGGAACTAAACATTACCGAGATATCGGACAAAATAGGTTTCAGTTCTTCACGCTACTTCTCAAAGTGTTTCAAGGACGTATACCAGATCAGTCCGCTGGCATACCGTAAAGGAGAAAATATGGACTCCGATGAAAAGAACGAAGAAGAACCGCCTCTTGCCACTTAACAGGCAAGAGGCCGGCAAAGTACCAAACATACACTCGATACGTGTTTTGTACGTTTTTCCCCTTCACTTGTACTCTACTATACACAGAATTTCCCGAAAGCCATTACCTTTGACCTCAGAAATAACAATCTAAAGTCAAAGAGCTATGAAACATTTTTCACCTTTATGGTCTCTCCTCCCGGGCGCAGCCCTGATAGCTGGATGTGGAAATCCATCGAAAAAGGAAACCACTGACAACACCCGTCAGAAACCTAATGTGATATACTTAATTGCCGACGATTTGGGTATCGGCGATTTGAGTTGCTATGGCGCTACCAAGATAAGTACTCCTAATATCGACCGTCTTGCCGGACAAGGTGTACAGTTTACCAATGCCTATGCTACTTCCTCTACCAGTACTCCTTCCCGCTTCGGTCTGTTGACAGGTATGTATCCTTGGAGGCAGGAAAACACGGGAATCGCTCCGGGTAACTCTGAGCTGATTATCGACACAGCCTGTGTCACCATGGCTGATATGTTCAAGGCAGAAGGCTATGCTACCGGCGCCGTAGGAAAATGGCATCTAGGACTCGGTCCCAAAGGTGGTACGGACTTCAATCATCTGATAAAGCCTAATACTCAAGATATAGGATTTGATTACGAATACATCATTCCCGCCACAGTTGACCGTGTACCTTGTGTATTCGTTGAGAACGGACATGTAGTAGGTTTGGATCCTAACGATCCCATTACCGTCAACTATAACCACAAAGTGGGTGACTGGCCTACCGGATTGGAGAATCCGGAACTTGTAAAACTGAAACCCAGTCAGGGACATAACAATACGATTGTAAATGGTATTCCCCGTATCGGTTGGATGACCGGTGGTAAATCTGCTCTTTGGGTGGATGAGGACATTGCAGATGTCATCACAGGTAAAGCAAAAGATTTTATTATCAAGCATAAAGACGAACCTTTCTTTATGTACATGGGTACGCAAGATGTACATGTTCCACGCGTCCCCCACGCCCGTTTCGCCGGAAAGAGCGGTATGGGAACCCGTGGTGATGTAATCCTGCAACTGGACTGGACTGTGGGCGAGATTATGAACACTCTGGACAGTCTGAACCTTGCGGATAACACCATCTTTGTATTCTGTAGCGATAACGGCCCTGTCATTGACGACGGCTATCAAGATCAGGCTCTTGAACTACTGAACGGTCACACTCCTATGAAACAATACCGTGGTGGAAAGTACAGTGCCTATGAAGCCGGAACACGTATTCCATTCATTGTACGTTGGCCTGCCGGTATTCAGCCTTGTAAACAGCAAGCTTTATTCTCTATGATTGATGTATATGCTTCTTTGGCTGCGTTGTTGAATCACCCGCTTACACCCGCAACCGTTGCTCCTGACAGCCGTGATCAATTAGCCACTTTCTTAGGGAAAGATAATACCGGATGCGACTATGTAGTACAGCAGAATTTGAACAATACTTTATCGATTATTCAAGGAACATGGAAGTACATCGAGCCAAGTGATAAACCCGCTGTCGAACATTGGACCAAAATGGAGTTAGGGAATGATCCCAAACCTCAACTGTACAATATTTCCATAGATCCGTCGGAGAAAAATAACGTTGCAGCAGCACATCCGGAGATGGTAAAAGAGCTTTCAACACTACTGGAGCAGGTAAAGGCCGGGAAGAACCAGGGTACAAAGTAAGGAATCGTACAGAACAGGGTTTCTTTATCAAGAATGTACAAATTCGTACTTTTTGCGAACTATTAACTAAAGTCGACTTCTATTCAATCACATACATTTGCGTTGTGATTCGAGTCGTTTAACGAGAAAGAACAACCTTTTTTAAAAACTAATTAATTTAATATTTATGAAACAGAAATCAAGCCTCTTGAAAGCGCTAAGTATCATGTTACTTTTTGTTCTGTTTGCGACACAAGCAAGAGCACAAGGAATAACAGTTACTGGTACTGTAAACGACAACTTAGGTCCTGTTATCGGTGCATCCGTAGTGGTAAAAGGAACCGTCAATGGTTGCATTACAGATTTAGATGGAAACTTCAAATTAACAAATGTACCTTCAAAAGGTATTTTAGTTGTATCTTTTGTAGGTTACCAGACACAAGAGATTGCTGTCAACAATCAAACAAAACTCACTATCAATTTAAAGGAAGATGCCCAACAACTGGATGAAGTCGTTGTTGTCGCAGTAGGTTATGGTGACGTAAAGCGTCGCGACTTAACCGGTTCTATTGGTAAGGCCAATATGGATGACCTGACAAAAACTCCTATCAACAATATTGCCGAATCTTTAGGCGGACGTATCGCAGGCGTTCAAGTTTCTTCTTCTGACGGTGGTCTGGGCGACAACTTCAATATTGTTATTCGTGGTGCCGGTTCATTAACTCAAAGTACTGCTCCTCTTTATGTTATTGACGGATTCCCTATGGAAAGCTCAAGTATGGGTGCGCTCAATCCAAATGACATCGAATCAATTGACGTACTAAAAGATGCCTCAGCTACAGCCATCTATGGTTCCCGTGGTGCTAATGGCGTCGTTATCATTACCACTAAAAAAGGTAAAGCCGGAAAAACAATGGTTACCTATAACGGTAGTGTGAGCTTTAGCACCGTTAAAAATAAAATGGATGTCATGAATGCCTATGATTTTGCATGTATGCAGAAAGAAATAATGGCAGGCAATACAAAAGAAGTAGACGGTGAAATGGTTGACGAATTTGAATACTTCTATTTAAAAAACGGACTGACACTTGATGATTACAAAACAATGAAGAATTATAACTGGCAGGACGAAATCTACCGCACTGCTTTAAGTCATAACCATCACGTTGCTTTAAGTGGTGGTACAGACAAAATGGACTACACCGCATCTCTATCATACAGTAACCAAGAAGGCGTTATTATACGTTCTGATCTAAATCGCTATCAAGGTCGTTTCAATCTGAATCAAAGAATCAACAAGAGTATTAAAGTTAATGCAAATGTTAACTATGCCAGTGTTACTCAAAATGGTCCTAACCCCTCTATCAATACTTCTCAGTCTTCTAACTCATTAATGTACAGTGTATGGGGTTACCGTCCTGTTTCTCCTTCCGGTTCCGACCTATTGGCAGAACTTTATGACGAAGATGTAGACATAAACAACGATTATCGATTCAATCCGGTAAAATCTGCACAAAACGAATATCGTCGTAAAATTACAAATACCCTGCAAGCTAATTTGGGTGTAGAATGGGAAATCATCAAGAACCTGAAGTTAAAAGTAACAGCTGGTTATACAGGCAAAGACTATAAGAACGAAGAATTCAACAATTCTCAAACACGTACCGGTAATAGTCATCCAAACAATACTCAAAGTAAGGGAGTCAATGCTTATCTATATCAATCAGAAAGCAGAAGCTATCTGAATGAGAATACATTGAGTTATGTTTTCAACAAGAAAAAACATAATCTAAACGCCCTATTGGGTATCACTTTCCAAAAAAACACCAGCTACTATCATGATGTCAGCGTTTCTCACATCACTAATGAATCATTAGGCATGGCTGGCTTAGGAAATGGTGATGTTCCTGTTGTCAGCGCTTCTAAAGGAGAAAATGCTCTGATGTCTTATTTGGGACGTTTAAACTACAATTATGATTCAAAATATTACGTAACTTTCTCCATGCGTGCCGATGGTTCATCCAAATTCGCACCAGGCAATCGCTGGGGATATTTTCCTTCAGGCTCACTGGCTTGGGCTTTCGGACGTGAAAACTTCGTAAAAGATAATCTAACGTGGCTATCTAATGGTAAATTGCGTGTCAGCTACGGTCTCACAGGTAACAATCGTATTGGAGACTATGATTACATGGCTCGTTTGTATGCAAGTGAAAATACTTATAAATATCCTTGGGACAGCACTTTCTATCCAGGATACTATGTTTCCAGCATTGCTAATCCTAACCTGAAATGGGAAACGACCGAGCAATACGACTTTGGTTTGGATTTAGGCTTTTTGGATGGACGCTTAAACCTGAATATTGACTACTATATCAAAACAACCAAAGATTTGCTGATGAATGCAGATACTCCTGCCAGTTCCGGTTATGCAACTACCCGTCTTAACATTGGTGAGTTACGCAATACAGGATTTGAAGTTACTTTAGAAAGTACTAACATACAGAATAAGAACTTTACCTGGTCATCCAGTTTCAATATAGCATTCAATAAAAATAAAATCTTGTCTTTAAACTACGGGCAAGAACAGATGACAAGTTACATCAGCTGGGACCAGAAATTCAGAAACCAGATAGCCTATGTCAGTCGTGTAGGCGAATCTGCAGGTAAAATGTATGGTTTCGTATATGACGGAACATATAAAGAAGAAGATTTCAATATCACTGTTAATGAAAACGGGAAAAAGACTTATGAACTGAAACCAGGAGTTCCTAAATTTAAAGATGGTTGCCAGCCCGGTGATCCAAAGTATAAGAACATCGATGGCAGCGAGGACAATCTGATTACAGATAATGACCGGACAGTAATTGGCAACGGACATCCACTGCATACAGGTGGCTTTACTAATAATTTCGTCTATAAGAACTGGGATTTAAATATCTTCTTGCAGTGGAGCTACGGTAATGACGTTTTCAATGTGAATCGTCTCGTAATGGAAAATCCAGGAGCTAAAAAACAGTTGAACCAGTTCGCATCTTATAAGAACCGTTGGAGTGAAAGCAATCCTACCAGCAATATCCCCCGTGTAAGAGCAGTCGGCGCTGATGAATACAGTTCACTGTACGTAGAAGATGGATCATTTCTGAAATTGAAAACAATCTCTTTAGGATATAACTTTGATACCAAGACTTTGAAGAGAATAGGCCTCAGTGCAGCAAGAGTATTCGTTTCTGCTGAAAATATTGCTACTATTACGGGATATTCCGGTTCAGACCCTGAAGTTTCTACACGTCACTCTGTGTTAACTCCTGGATTTGACTGGTCGGCTTATCCTCGTGCATTCAATGCCTCACTTGGTGTAAATGTTACTTTCTAATCACTAAACTGAAAAACGAATATGAAGAAAATGAATAATCTCTTTAAAAAGATATGCTTGTGGTCACTCGTAGTTACAATGGCTTCATGCGACTTCCTTGACACAAAGCCCTATGACTTTGTTGCTCCTGAAACGTTCTACCAGAATGAAAAAGATTGTACAATGGCCTTGGCTGGAGTATATTATACCTTGGTAAAAGGGACCGTTTACGGTAATAATTACTCACTGATGTTCTCCAACACTGATGATTTAAGTTATTTTGCCCGCGAATTTGATGGAAATCCAGTAAAGAATCACGGTGCAGTCTGCAACACTCATGATGCTGCAAATGCGCAACTTTTTGATACATGGACAGATCTTTATGACGGTATTAATAATGCCAATGTGTTACTTGATAATATTGATAAGGCTGAATTTCCCGAAGATAAAGAGTATATAAGACAACGTATAAAAGGAGAAACTAAATTTCTTCGTGCCTACTATCACTTCCTTTTGGTACAAGGCTGGTATGAAGTACCTATCCGTACAGAAACGGTTACAGACATAGCTACGAGTAGCAAAGCTGCCACCCCCCATGCAGAAGCACTTGACTGGATTATCCAAGAAATGGAAGACTGTATCGACATGGTAGATGATAAAGAATATGACAAATCACCTTCTCATGTAAAGAAAACCATTGTCGAAGGTATCTTGGCACGCGTATGCCTGTGGCGCGCCGGTTATCCGAGTGAAGGTGGACAACCTTTTTATGAAAAAGCTGCCAAGTATGCTAAAGCTGTTTATGACTCTAAGAAGCACAAGCTATATCAAAATGACATTTATGCTATCTGGAAAATGATGGCTTCTGATCAATACGATCCCGAATATAATGAAAGTATGTGGGAAGCGGAATTCATCGGTACCCGTGATGACGGTAAATATACAGAAGGTCGTATGGGCAACGAGATCGGTAATATGCAAAATGCAAATTGTGGGAAAGGATATGGCGCCGCTTTTTATGCCGGTTCACTCATTCTTTGGGATCTGTACGAGAAAAATCCTGGTGACTTAAGACGTGATTTGGCTATGGCTCCTTACCAAATTGCTGCCAATGGCACTGAAAAAGCATGGGGCAAAACAGCTATTGTAGAACGTTGCTGCGGCAAATTCCGCCGTGAATGGGAAAAGAGTACCCCCCAGCACAAAAATTTCACTGAAGAAAACTTCCCTATTTTACGCTACGCTGATGTTCTATTAATGCTGGCAGAAGCAGAATTAGAATCAAAAGGGGTTACCACTCTAGCCGTATCTGCCATCAATGAAGTACGCACGCGTGCCGGAATCGGTAAATTACCTGAAACTATTTCAGCAGATGCACTGCGCCAAGAAATTCGTGACGAACGTGGACGCGAACTTTGCTTCGAAGCATTACGTAAATATGACCTGATCCGTTGGGGTATTTATGTAGAGACAATCAGTAAAAACTTGGCAAATGCTATTGAAGATGCACGTTGGTCAAACAAAAAGGCAAACAGAAGCGGTGCCGAAGGTTTTACTAGAAGCACTCAGGACAAACACCAGTTCTTGCCAATCCCCAATAAAGAATTGTCTGTGAACACCAAGTTAGAACAAAACAGCTATTGGAATCCCAAGAAATAGCTACATGCATGACTTCTAACCTTAAAACGAAATCAAATAGACCTTAATCAATTTGATATGTGTGGGGAGAGCGGCCGTGAGGTTCCTCTCCCTCTTTTTATAAAACTTAAAAACAATATGCCTTATGACCAGAAAACACTTATTATTCATTCTTGTACTGTTATGCGGTCAAACATCCTTTGCCCAACTGATAGGTTTTGAGACTGGGATTCCCAAACAGTTTCAAACAAGTGATAAGGGAAAGATAACTTTATCTACTCAGTATTATAAAGAAGGAAAACAGAGTCTTGAATGGGATTTCCGTTCCGGTTCCAAGCTCAACGTTGCTCTTGAACAGCCTCTCACCCTTGATGAACGAATGGAAAATTCATACGGAATAACCTTATGGATTTATAATGAAGCCCCTCAACAAGATTCCATTCGTTTTGAATTCCTTTCCCCCCAAGGAGATGTATCTTATTGGTTCAATTTCCAATTGGCATCGGCTGGTTGGCGCGCTTGTTGGATCGGCTTCCAACACATGAAAGGAGATAAACAAAATAAAGAAATAACAAGTTATCGGCTGATAGCCCCTGAACGAAAAGGGCGTATATTTCTGGACCGTTTGACTTTTCCTGTAAAAAAGATGAACGACCGTACTACTCCCGACTTGCAAATGCCTTACAATAACTCTCTCTCATACCGAGACCTGTGGCATTGGTGCCGGGTTTGGCAATGGGAACAATATGAATATGATATTCCATTACCTACTACTCTCAATCAAGCAGAAAAAGATGAACTGTGTACTGTAGAACAACGACTAACCACTGCTCTCGATATTCAGAAAGCGCCGAGAGAAGCTGTTTCCAAAGCATATAATGTTTTTCAGAAAGCACGTATTCAACGTTCCGGAACCGGATTCATCGGTGCTCCGATTCTAACACCCGATGAACTGGACCGTTCTAAAGGAGAAATATCCTGGAATGACTTGGAAACGATGCTATCCGGATTCGCTTACGATACTTATTACAATCATTCCGAAACTTCCCGCAAGAATTACTTCACCGTCTGGGACTTCGCCATAGACCAAGGATTCTCTTTCGGTAGCGGGATGGGAACCAATCATCATTATGGATATCAAGTACGGAAAATTTACACTACAGCTTGGTTAATGCGTGATGCTATCTGGAAAGCTCCAAATCGGGATAATATCTTATCCACCCTCATTTTCTGGTCCGCCTTACAAGAAACTCGCCAACCCTACCAATACGGTAGAGACGAGCTACTGGACAGCTGGCATACCCTTTTAATGGCTAAAACTGTTTCAGCACTACTGTTCACTGACGAACGGGAACGAGTACGCGCACTGAAAGGTCTTTCCCGTTGGGTATCCTCTTCTCTTCAATACACTCCAGGAACTATCGGAGGTATCAAAGTGGACGGAACCACTTTTCACCATGGTGGTTTCTATCCAGCCTATACAACAGGAGTACTCGCCACGGTAGGCCAATTTATTTCCTTAACCAATAATACCGTTTATGAACCTACCGAAGATGCTCGTCAAGTGCTGAAATCCGCCTTTATCGCCATGCGCAACTACTCCAACAAATATGAATGGGGAATTGGTATCAGCGGACGGCATCCTTTCGGTGGCTCAATGAAAGCGGATGATGTAGCCGCTTTTGCTCATCTTGCCCTGTCAGGAGACTTATCAGGAGAAGGCAATGCCTTCGACCATCATCTGGCAGCAGACTATCTACGGCTTTGCGAAAAGGATACCCCCGAAGCACGTTACTTCAAAGCACAAGGCATTACTCCTGCCCCCGCACCACAAGGTTTCTTTGTATACAACTATGGGGCGGCAGGTATATTTCGGAGAAACGATTGGATGGTAACCTTAAAAGGTTATACCACCGATGTCTGGGGATCTGAGATTTATCGGAAAGATAACCGTTATGGACGTTATCAAAGTTATGGTTCCGTTCAAATTATGGGATACCCTTCACGCCTCGCCAGTGGCTACGATGAGAACGGTTGGGATTGGAATCGCCTGCCGGGAACTACGACCATCCATTTACCTTTTGAATTGCTTGACAGTCCACTACCGGGAACCACCATGGCTCATTCTAGAGAGAATTTTTCAGGCAGTAGTTCTCTTGAAAACAGAAACGGCATGTTTGTTACAAAACTGATGGAACGCGAACTGAAAAACTTTACTCCGGATTTCGTAGCCCGTAAATCAGTTTTCTGTTTTGGGAACCGGATGATATGTTTAGGTAGCGGAATTAAAAATAGTAATAACAGCTATTCTACAGAAACGACTTTGTTCCAAAGCATCTTCCACAAAGGAATAAACAGTATCCAGATCAATGGGGATGAACACAAAGAAGTAGGCTTCTATCAAAAAATTAATTGTAAAGCAGAGCAACCCACCTGCATCAAAGACAGCTATAATAATTATTATTTTGTAAAGGATGGGAAAATAAAAGTTCAGATAGCGGAACAAAAATCACTTCATGAAAAAACACGTGCTGTCACCCAAGGTACTTTCGCATCCTCATGGATTGACCACGGCAAAGCTCCAAACAATGCAACCTACGAATATATGATATGGATACAACCTACTAGTGAAGAATTAAAAAAGCAAGCACTGCAAAGCTATGAAGTATTGCAACGTAATAATGATGCACACATTGTTCATGATTATGTAACTGGCATCACTGCTTATGCACTATTTGAATCATTCGAATCACAAACTGATAAGTTATTCCATAGTATACCTGCAGAAACAATGGTAATGTACCGGAATGATAAGGATAAGATTATTCTAAGTGTTTGTGATCCAAATCTGAATATTAGCGAAAAGACTTATACAACTAAAGAGCCCAGCCGTATCATAAAGAAACAGCTGGAGTTAAAAGGCTTATGGAAGCCAACAAAGAATAGCAAACAAACAGAAATCTCTTATAAAGCCAATAGCACAAGCCTCACCGTTTACTGCCAACATGGACAACCTGTAGAAATAACACTAATCAATCTCCCCCAATAGGGGTAAAAAGCTATAGAATAGTGGACAGCAAATAAGGTATGTACAGATTCGTACTATTTACGAACTATAAACGAAAGTCTTCTCCGCATTAATCGCATATTTTTGCGATGTGATTTGAATCTTTCATCACGGAAAAAACCTTATTACTAATTAATAAATTTAATATTTATGGAAAAAAAATCTTGCTTTCTAAAAGCATTTGGTATTATGTTACTTTGTGTACTATTTGCCACACAGGCAAATGCACAGGAAATCACGGTAACAGGTACAGTGACAGACAACTTTGGTCCTGTAATTGGCGCCTCAGTAGTTGTAGATGGGACCTCTAACGGATGTATTACAGACCTTGACGGAAAATTCAGCCTCACTAATGTTCCTTCTAACGGGACTCTCACATTCTCCTACATTGGCTATCAGACGCAGAAAATTGCTGTAAACGGAAAATCCTCTATCAACGTAAAATTAGCAGAAGACACCCAACTACTTCAAGAAGTAGTAGTTGTAGGTTATGGAGTACAACGTAAAAGTGATTTAACTGGTGCGGTCGCTTCCATAAAAGCAGGAGATGTATTGAAAAGTACACCTTCCGGTAATGTTTCAGATGCCCTGCAGGGACGTATGGCAGGTGTATCAGTTGTCAGCGCAGGCGATCCTTCCAGCGATCAGACAATTCGTATCCGCGGTATCAACTCTATTACTGCTGACAGTGAACCTCTGGTAGTGGTTGACGGATTTATCGGTGGTTCTTTAAAGGCTCTTAACCCTGCTGACATCCAATCCATTGAAGTCTTAAAGGATGCTTCAGCTACAGCTGTCTACGGTTCTCGCGGTGCCAATGGCGTAATCTTAGTGACAACAAAAACTCCAAACAAGGATCGCTTAACCGTATCTGTCAATGCATTTGTAAATCTGAAAACTGTAATCAGCAAGCCTGACCTCCTTTCTCCGGCAGAATTCGCTCAATTGGCCAACGCATACGGAAAAGAATATAACGAAAGCCAAGGGAAAGAAGCTCACGTTTATTATACTCCTGACCAAATAGCGGCTTTCTCAAGTGGCAAAGCAGGATATAATTATATAGATCATATTTTCAACTCTCCAGGAGTAGCTCAGAACTATGAAGTCTCAATAGCGGGCGGTGGTGAAAAAACAAACTTCTTGGCATCTCTTCGTTATGAAAGTGTAGAAGGAGCTATCAAGAATTCTAAAAATGATGCATTTAACTGGCGCTTAAAAGTTGATACTAAACTGAAAAAATGGTGGAAAGTCGGTATGAATATTTATGGCAATCTAAATGTGTCCTCAGGCCCACGTATGACTCAATATGAGGGTTTACTCGTTTCTGCCATTAATTTCCCCAATACTACTTCTCCCACGAATGAAAAAGGAGAATATAACAACATTTATGCTATTGGCGGGAATCCTGCTTATAATCCAATGGGATATATTAATGAAATTGACGGAGATACTCGCAGACTGGTAAACAACCTCCAAGGTTATATGGATTTTAATATTATCGATGGATTAACTTTCCGTACCCAATTAGGAGTCACATTTACTAATTCATTAGCAGCAAGCTCTGACAACGCCAAGAGTTATTATTACTTTAAAAATACCAGAACGCAGGCAACAGCCAACAGCACTTTTAATTGGAGCTGGTTAAATACCAATACCCTGAATTATACTAAAGAGTTTAATAAGAATCATCGCATCAATGCAACTGCTGTTTTGGAACAGTCTTATAGCAATAATTTTACTCTAAAAGGGATAGCCAATAACATGTATTTTGAACGTCTCGGCGCTAACAGCTTAGCAGACTCTTACAGCCAAAATGCAAGTTCAGAGCGTGTTATCAACACACTACTTTCTGGTATGTTCCGTGTAAACTATGTTTTAATGGATAAGTATATGGTAACAGCTTCCATCCGCGCTGACGGTTCCTCACGCCTAAAGGATAAATGGGATTATTTCCCTTCTGCAGCATTAGCATGGAATATCAAGCAGGAAGCATTTATGCAAGATGTAAAAGCTATTAGCCAGTTAAAGTTACGCATCGGGTATGGTTCTGTAGGTAACCAAGCGATAGAGCCCTACCGCATTTTCTCTCAAATGGTGCCTACCCAAAACGCAGACGGCTCAACTTCTTACACTGTCGGACGTCCGGCAGCTGAATACTTAAAATGGGAACGTAATGATCAAATTAATGCAGGTATAGACTTAGGCTTTTTCAATGGGCGCTTAACATTAACTGCCGACTGGTACAATAAATTATCTAAAGATGTTTTATTAGAGGTGCAACAGCCTGTCCACAGTGGTTGGGATAAACTTCTAAAAAATGCCTGCGAAATTCAGAACAGAGGTTTTGAGATCACTATTGGCGCAGATCCGATTAGTGGCAAAGATTGGAACTGGCATACAGACGTGACTCTGTCTCACAACAAAGGGACTTTCAAAAACATCCCTACATTAGATCGTACCCAAATCCAAGCTGGTCAATATGAAAACAAAGTATTCAAAATGATTGAAGGAGAAAAACTGGGAACTTTTTGGGGGTATACCAACTTAGGAGTATGGAAAAGTGATGAAGTAAATCAAGAGGTCACTGTAGTTAAAAATGGAGTAGAAACAAAAGGTACTTATGCTTCTATCTATAAAGTAGTACCAGGTCAGGAAAAACTCTTAGATGTAAATAATGACGGTACTTACAACGATGATGATCAAAGTATCATAGGCAACGGACAGCCCAGTTTTAATTGGGGATGGAATAATACTCTCCGCTATAAGGATTTCGATCTCTCATTATTCATTATCGGTTTCCACGGTTTCGACATTTATAATGTAACAGATCAATCAGGTTATGGAAATGCAGTATCAGGCATCAATACGGATGTTATTACTCCTAAACGTGCACTTTTAAATCGTTGGACCAAAGAAAATGAAAACACTAATATTCCAGGATTTGTAAAACTCAACCAAACTACTACTGGATTTAATAGTCGATTCGTAGAAAAAGGTGATTTTATAAAAGTCAAAAGTATAACTTTAGGATATAACTTACCTAAAAAAGCATGTGATAAAGTTTTCCTCAATGATTTGAGACTTTACTTTTCTGTACAGAATCCTTTCATGATAACAAGCTATAGTGGTCTTGATCCGGAAGCAACCCTTGGTAGCCCATTAGTATCCGGCGTTGATTGGGGATGCTACCCTAATAGCCGTAATTTTCTGTTGGGTGTAAATTTCTCATTCTAATATTAACCGATAATATAAAAAACATATGAAAAAATTAGCATATATAACATTAGGATGCTGCATAGCATTAACTACTGCATGCGTTGATTTAGATCAATACCCCAAATCATTCATCACAGAAGAAGAGTATAATGGCATAGAGCAAGACATTAGTAAAGTAGAGCTTGCTGCAACCGGTCTCTATAAGAATTTATGGAATGGCAATTATGGCTTCTGTTGTCGCATGATGCGTATTGATTGTGCAGCAGACCAGATGGTAAGCTCCCCTAAACCTAATAATGTTTTAGATTACATTATCCAGTTAAATCCAAGCATAAGTTCCAACACAGCTGACTGGGACACTTCATGGGCCAATTTCTGGAATGTAATCACCGGTGCAAATACACTTATTGCCGGTACTCCTATCCCCGAGATAAGTGGTGCAACTGCTGCGGAAAAGGAAGCCTCCGAAAAAACAGCGAAACGATACAAAGCTGTTGTGGCAGAAGCTCGTTTCATGCGCGCTTTGAGTTATTTCTATTTAGTACGTATGTACGGAGACATCCCATACGTCACAAATAGCTCTGAAGCCATCGAATATCAACCACGTACAGCTGTAGCTGATATTTATAATAAAATTATCGTTCCCGACCTGATTGAAGCATGTGCATCATTACCTACAGTGAGCCGTAGCGGATTTAGTTCCACGCCTTCACAATGGGCAGCAAAAGCACTCCTTTCCGATGTTTACATGACTATGGCAGGTTGGCCCCTAAAGTTAGGTAAAGAATATTATGCTAAAGCTGCAGAAGTTTCTTTAGATATCATAGAACATTCCGGACTCTCTCTGACACCGGTATATGGTGATTTATGGAAAGAAGCCAAAAAGGAAGAAGCTAATGAACATTTATTCGCCATACACAATTCTGTAGCTAACAAAGTTGCAAGTCAGTATGGCAAATCCTTCTACCCACGAGACTATGTCAAGGCCGGTTGGGCAGACTATTATGCTAATCCTGACTATATGGCAACCTATCCGGAAGGTGCACGGAAAGAATTCAATTACATGACTGAATGGCCCACAGCTACCGGAACGACTGTAAAATGGCAGGACAGTCAAGACGGATACCCTTGTATTGCCAAATACCAAGATTACAATCAAGGAGTAGCAGGCAACAGTGCGCAATCTAACGGTATCACTCCCATTTACCGATATGCAGATGTATTATTAAGATATGCCGAAGCATCTAATTTAGCTACAGGAAACGTCAACGCCACAGCCTTAAAATGTCTGCAAGATATTCAAACCCGCGCTGGGGTATCTACATTGACTACAACAACTAATAGCGAGGAATTTGACAAAGCTGTATTTGCAGAACGTGGCTACGAGTTTTTAGCCGAATACAAGCGTTGGTTCGACTTAGTACGTCGTGAAAAGGTCAGTGAATTTAAATCTAAATATTATCCTTCTTCACTAATGAAAGCCAATAGCCATTACTACTTTCCAATTCCTTCTACTCAAATTAAACTGGCTGGCTGGACTAACAATGCAGGATATTAATCTACAAGAGGCAATAACACATACTTCTAACCTATTATCAAATAAATCAAATAGACCTTAATCAATTTTATATGAGGGAAAGGGACCGTGAGGTTCTTCTCCCTCATTTTTCTTGCACATACAGTACTTTAGGTTAATCAAGGTACATACTCGCTTTGTGATTTATTTTATAATAAGTAGTATTAGGGTATTTCTATAACAGATGGTTTCCCGCTAAGCATTCCCTGTTCCATCGAAACAATTACGGTTCGTCCATTAAATACGAGAGTTATTTCTTTTAATGCAGAATTCATGCAAGCATCCGTTACGGATAATTTATATTTGCCTTTTTCTTTCTGAATCAACACTGCACAAGGAGAAGAGGCAGAGAGAGACAAATTATCAACTTCCAAGCCTTTATTTCCGGGATAGAATACTACCCCAACCAATTTACCATCTACAGAACGTACAGCTTGTACCAAGGTATCGTTCCGCAAAACTTGAAAAGGCAAAGTATCAGCAGGTCGTCCCTTACCTGTATAGACCACATAGCCATAAGTATCATTTACCGGTGCCTGTCCATGATCGACCCACAAACGCAAAATATCAACCGTCTGTGGCAAATCTCCCTTCTTTGCATTTCCTCTATTTCGCTTTATCCAGTTTGTTGGACAAGTCTCCGTCAGAACAAAAGCCTTGCGGGTAAATTCAGGCAACACACGATAGGCAAACTTACCTTCCTGCATCACCCACACAGGTTGTCCTTCAAAAGTTATCAAGGATTGACGGCCCTCCTGTAAAGGCTTCTCTTTTCCCTTCTCAATCACAGTAACTGCTCCGATGTGAGCTGTTTGGTCTATAGTCGTACGAATACCTCCTTCCATAGCCGGTTTCTCATTAATAACACCCGCACCCAATGCTACAAAATAATCTCCCAAAATGAAATTTGCCTTATAGGCCTTAAAGTCATAAAGTAGTGTATTCAATCCCTTACTATTGCCACGATCATTCACATCTTTCTTATCAGATGCATTCATTTTTTCAAAGATATAACCGGTTACAGCATTCTCACCTCCATCGGTAGTGCCTACCGCATAATTATATTTACTGCAATATCCACGCCAATTAGTCACAGGTGTAAGCTTGTTCATCCCTTCACGCGCTGTAACACCTGGAGAAGCTGTGACATCCCAGCCTCCCATTATACGAAAGTACTCGTCGCCTGTACGTTGAAAGAGGGTCAATCCGTCCGTAGGATAGAAATTATATTCATCCGCCATATTCACCGCACTTTCCAAACCGTCACAACGGACAGAAGCCATGTTTACAGTAATATGATAATCGGAAGTTTTCTTGATAAGATCATCGTTATTAAAAAACCATCGGGTACCATTGTATACTCCTAGCACATAATTATTCATATTTATACGATTCTTCTTTACTTCCACCTGCAACTGCTGCAATTCTTTCTGCTCTTCGGGAGTAAAAGAGTCTATCCAATTCGTCACAATATTATCGAGCATCTTAGCATAAGGAATAGATTGTTCCATAGGATTATATACATACGATCCCCGGTCAAGACAAGGCAAGCGATAACCTTTATAATAATACCAGCTACCACCACGCAAGAAATTCAAAATAGCCTCAGCATTATCACGGTTCAGTGCTTTCGACCAGGGAGTACCTTTCAGCAAATTCAAGATACTAAGTGCATTGGATGTTCCATCAATAGGATAGCCCCATATCAGACATTGTTTTCCATGCCCCCATCCGGCTCCGTCAGCTGTAAACCCCTCTGTCCAGAAAGCTTCTGAATAAGTATTCTGCGAAGTCATACTGATACCCCGTTGGCAAACCTCAGCCAGTAAGTCAATCATAGGAATAGAGCGGTACATGGCTGCCACGGGAAGCAAGGAACGATAAGCCAAAGCATTTCCTCCAACCCACCACACATGATTACGGAAACGCGAGATAGAAACGACATTTTCGTCCGTTTCATCGTGCCGAAGGGGTTGCGTCCAAGCTTGAAGCCCCAAGGCTTTCAACATATCACAGACCCCTCTCAACAATGCCCTTCCCTGCCCAATCTCCGCTCCTTCCATCTGTGCGAGATAAGCATAGTAGATATTAACAGCCGCTGTTGGGATGGCAAAACAAGAAGCATGAAAGCGCGGCCCATCATTAGGACGTCCCAGCTCTATATTTCCATAGTGCAATATCGCTTTCAGCACTTTATCACTCAAAGCCTTCTCCAGCGGAAGCTCTTTCTTGCGATAAGCATCAGCTATTTTCCATATACAATTGAATGCATCTGTCAAAAAGAGGCCAATCTCTCCTTGTACTGTGGAGTAAGGCTTCTGAAAACCATTGTCTTTCCGAAATTCATCTTCTTGCGTTTGTAAGGGAGTAAATATACCATTATCTGTCAATTGTTCCAAACATTCTTTGGCACTGTATGAAGTCTTCAATGAATGATAACGATACGGATGTTCCGCTAATGAGTGCCTCAGACTCTCCAAGGCTTTCTCCTTCTCCGGATCATGAACTCGCTGACCATCTTGATAGTAGCGTTGATAATTGTCAAAAGCATATTTCCTTTCCGCCTCTTGTGCATGGAGCAAAAACCCGGTGCATGTGATCAACATAATGCAAAGTAATTCTTTTTTCATGGTAATTTATTCGGTTTTATCAATAAAGGTTAGTTAAACAAAAGTAGAGAAAAAGAAAAAGAAGAAACGATATAAATCATACAATAAAGCGTATGTTATTGTACAAGAGCTTATAAGAAGAGTATCACGAAATAAAATAAAGATTATCTTTGCTACATTCATAAAAAGCATTGGCTATCTTTTTCCGGTTTTCATACAGTAGGTTCTGCTTCCGCAGTATACCTGCTCCATACCCGAAACCTGCCTGAGCCGTACTTGCTCCGTACATTCTCCACTCAGAGGTACCCTTATACGGAGAAAGCACGGAGTTGGTACGGAGCAAGTATAGCTCAGGTATAGTCCTGATACCTTCCAGAGGGGGTTAAAGGGATTATGAGACCAACCAACAGGGATTTAGCAAAGCAGTAGAACTTAAATCATAATATTAAACAAGAATAAAACCATGAAAAAAAATTATTTCTTATTTGCGCTGATACTTCTCTCTTCAATCAGTATGCTCCGTGCACAGAAGATTGATAACCTAATAGAGTTAAAACAGAAATCACAGAACCCATTATTCCATCAGTTAGGCAAAGCACTAAAAACACCTGCTTTTGAGAGTGAAGGTTATTGGAGTTGGGGAAGTTCCGTGGTAAAAGGAGACGATGGCAAGTATCATATGTTCGTATCCCGTTTTCCCAAGTCACTCCCCTTCCATCCTGGCTGGATGGTGGCTTCAGAGATTGTACATGCCGTATCGAATGTACCGCAAGGACCTTACCAGTTTAGTGAAGTAGCACTTCCGGCACGTGGTGCACAGTATTGGGACGGACGTTCTACACACAATCCGCGAATACTGAAATACAATCATAAATACTATCTGATTTATATGGGGGCCACTCACCCCTTCGTAGATCCAACATACGACCAGTTAACACTCAACAGTCCCTGGTGCACAGTAGCACGCTCCAACAAGCGCATTGGGTTGGCTGTTGCCGATTCACCATACGGACCATGGAAGCGTCTGGATGAGCCTATTCTGAAAACGAAGCCCAATACTTTCTTTAGTTTCCTGACTTCCAATCCCTCGCCAGTGGTACAGGAAGATGGTTCTGTCATGATGATTTTCAAGGGACGCAGACACATGGAGGACGGGAATTATTCAAATATGGCTTTAGGAATCGCCTATGCTCCGACTATCGAAGGCCCTTACCGGGTATTAAACAATGAACAACCCATTTTCCAGGTAGCCGGACAAGGAGAAGCGGAAGATCCTTTTCTTTGGAAAGACGATAAGGGATACCATGCCATCTTTAAGGATCATGTAGCTAAATTTACAGGTGAAAAAGGAGGTGGTGTTATGGCACATTCCAAAGATGGCATCAACTGGACTGTTGATAAAGACCCGAAAGCATACTCAAAAACAGTAGAGTGGGAAGACAGCACAATAGCGAAACAAGGACAATTGGAGCGTCCATTCATTCTTTTTGAGGATGGCAAGCCAACATTCATATTCTTTGCAACAATGGACGGTCCGGGCGAATTTGAAAACGGGACACACTCCTGGAACATGGTTATTCCGCTAAAATAGTTACCTTTGCAGAAATATTGAATAACTGATTGATATGCAGAGTACCCTCCCCATTCATTTTGCCCCGCTGCAAGGTTACACCGAGGCTATTTACCGACAAGCGCATGCCCGTATATTCGGTGGTGTAGAGAGCTATTATACTCCTTTTGTACGTGTAGAGCACGGAGAAATCCGAAAAAAAGACATGCGCGAAATTACTCTGGAAAACAACCGTGGCGTGCAGCTTATTCCGCAACTAATTGCTCCCGATGTGGACAAAATGGAGCTGATAATTGCCCTATTCATCGAAAAAGGATATAAGAATGTGGACATAAATCTGGGATGTCCTTTCCCTCTTTTGGCTAAACGGCACAATGGTTCGGGAATGCTTCCTTATCCCGAAGAGGTACGGGAGTTGCTGACTGCTGCCATAAAGAATCACCCCGACCTTCAGTTCTCTGTCAAGATGAGGTTGGGTTGGGAGAACCCGGAAGAAAGTCTGGCTTTACTACCCTTGCTGAATGAACTGCCACTGACACATATCATCATGCATCCCCGATTGGGAAAACAACAATATAAAGGGGAAGTGGATTTAAAAGGTTTTGAAGCCTTCTACAACGAATGTCGTCATCCGCTTATTTATAACGGTGATTTACTTACAGTAGAAGATATACAGACTATCAGCGAACGCTTTCCACGACTGGCAGGTATCATGATAGGTCGTGGACTGCTTGCCAATCCCGCCTTAGCTTTAGAGTATCAACAGGGACATCCGCTTTCCGAAAAGGATATGCAGGAGAGACTCAGATTGTTCCATGCTGACGTATTTGCCCAGTATGGCAATCTTCTGGAAGGGGGAGACAAACAACTGCTGACGAAAATGAAAAACTTCTGGGAATATCTGATGCCGGACGGAGACCGAAAGGCAAAAAAGGCGATTCATAAGTCCAACAAGCTGGAAACTTACCAGGCGGCAGTCCGCAGCTTGTTGGGGTAATCATTCATCTTATTCCGGATTTACGTCCGGAATCGTATGTACATCTTTACGTATCTGCGCTACATGATGCAACTTCATCCAGTCGTGCAGGTACTCACGGTGTTGCAACAGGATCTCTTTGTATTTCTCCTCGATGGCGAGGTTCCGCATTTCGCCACGGTCTTTTTCCATATCAAAAAGTTGCTCACGGTAACGACCTTTGTCATACAACACATATTTATAGCGAGAGGTACGCAAAGCCCAGCCACGTGTATTGCCACCTTTATCGAAAGTAGTTTCGGTTACGATATAGTCCTGATGCTTCAATGACGGATCAGCTTTCTCTACCAACGATCTGAAAGAGACACCATGCAGCCCTTCAGGAAGCCGGATACCTGCCCAGTCGCAAACTGCTGCAAAAAAATCGACACCATTATTCACGAGTTGCGGCATCTCCTTGCCGGCATTCTTCTTTCCCGGTAAGGTTACAATCAGAGGGATATTTACCACCTCTTCATATAAAGCCGATTTCTGGTTCCAGTGGTGTGCTCCCACTCCGTCGCCATGATCACTGGTAAATATCACGACTGTATTCTTCCATAAATCCTGTTTGTCTATAGCATTCAGAATCTTACCGATTTCCGCATCCACCTTTTCAACCAGACGGTAATAGAGGTTCCGGTAACGGCGCCAATCATCCGGAGTATAGTTACGGGTAGGATAAGCCGAATAATTCAGGCTCTGCTCATAACTGATAACATCAGCGTCATAGGGATTCTTAGCAAAATTAAGAGGTAGTCCTGGCCACTCATTCTGCGGCAGGTCTTCTATATTCCCCCAAGGCAAATTCTGGCTACGTGCGTACTCACAAATATTATGCGGGTTATCGAATCCTGCCACCAAGAAGAAGGGTTTGGTATGTTTTTGTTCCAGAAAGCCGACACAGGCTTCCGCCAGCCCATTATCACTATGAGGATGGATAGTAGTAAAACCAAACTCTTTATCCGGCATGGAGGCAGTATGTACATGCCATTTACCGGCATAGATACAATCATAACCGGCATTTTGCATCAGTGTTCCCAAAGTCCGGGTACGCAATGAATCCGGTATCGGCGTACCATTTCGGGCAAGTCCTACTTCGTGCGAAGTATAGCCTGTAAACATAGCTGCCCTGGCAGGTCCACTCAGGGGCGTAGAACAATAGGCATTACGGAACAGAACACCCGCCTGTGCCAGTTTATCCATATTCGGAGTATGCAAGTCATCGTTTCCCATGCAACTCATCGCAGAGGCTGTCTGCTGATCGGTAACAATGTAGATGATATTAGGCAACTCTTTCGCCCAAGCCAAAGAAGGAACGACAGCCGTTGCACACAACATTATATTCTTTACTTTCATCACAGTTCTATTTTAAGGATTAACTTCATTATTTTTTCAGTTCCACATCGAAGCTGGCGGCATCTCTGCACGTAAATTGTAAAACAGTCTGCTGCTTATCTTTGGAAATCACTTTGCAATAAGGAGTTTCTGCAACATTCCATTCACCCTTTAAAGTAACGGTTACAGGTATTTCACCACTATCATTATCAATCCAGGGACGCGAATAGATACTGCGTTCCATACGTTTGCCATCCTTGTCAAAAGCCTCATCGCTCGGACCTCGATATAGTGCCAGATCCGGTTGGGAAACGGTCAATAAGAGCTTATCTCTGTCTTCACGTATCATGACGAGGCAGGAAGTATCAGCTTTCTGTAGCAATCCCTCCCCGGGCAATGCCTGTGGTGTTTCAAAAAGTACATATGAAGTCAGGTTATCAGTCAGAGAACGAACGATATGAGCATTGCGGTCTTGTTGCAATACCTTGTAAGACGGTTTCTTTGCGAAAGCTTTCAAGGAAGCTGCATCCGTACGGGGCAGGACAGCATATTCATAGGAAGCACCTTTCGGAGCTTTTCCATGCTCTAATACCAATGAAACCCAATCACCGGAAGTAGGTTTCGGATTACGTTCACCTACGGTAACTTGTGGGAAATTCCTTTCATATTTCGCCGCTTTCATCGTATTTTTCGACAGATAATAACCTACTCCGTTAGGATCGATATAGGTCTGTCCGTCACTTTTATAAGCTGCCCAGTAATCATGCATTTCGGGAGTAGTGGCTGCCAACTGGAAAACGGTAGTTTCTGTCGGGAACTCTTCATTTGTATTCTCAATATCCGTTCCCAGACATACGATCGTTCCATTGAAGAAGTGATAAGATTTACGGGCACGGTGTGAACCGTTGTACTTGTCATGCTCGTGAAGCTTCATGCCGAAGTTACCATTTAATTTTGCCTGAGACAAACCGCCTGCAAAAGCCTCGTCGGAATAAAGCATTTCTTCCATACCTGAGAAAGTATCTACATTCATCACTTTGGCACGAAGCTGATCGAATGGCAAATGAATAGTCGTCGTACCGGGAAAACGGTTCCAGTCGAAGCCTGCTTCCTGCCAACCACTGGTTGTAAAAGTAACCATCTCATCGGGTTTTCCGGTCAATATCTGCATGCCTCCGTGAGCCAGGTAGCGACCGAAGAAATTAGCATCCAGATAATGTTCGGCTGCCCAAAGGTAACGGGAATGCCCACGTACCACAGCAGCCCAATTATCCCGGCGCTGTACTGAAACGCAGCCGTACCCTAACGCCAAATTACCTTGCGGATCGGGTTCGGGGCGGAATCCCTGTGCTTCAAATAGTTGTTTCAATTTCTGTTCATGGGCAGTAGATGCTTTCGGTAGATAATCAGGAGAATTCTTATCAGGAGTTTCCGTATAAGAAACCAGACGCAGATAAGCAGCAGCCAGTTCAGGATCGTATTTTTGTTTTCCATCGGGAGTGCCAGCCAAGGCCAAAGTAGCATATTGTATAGGGATCAACTGTCCCTTTCCATTGGGATGGCGTCCTGACATGGAAAGAGCCCATTGCTTGGTATTACAATAGAAACGCATAGTGAGCAATACATTCTTTACTGTTTCGTGCGCTATTTCAGATACTTTGAATCCTGTTCCGCTCAACAGATAAATCATACTCGTGGCACCATCCAGACCGCCGACCGCATAAGCCGGGTAATTATTGCGATGGTGGAAACAAGCACCGTCTTTTTTGAAAGAACCGGCCAATCCGAATGCCGGACGGCAACCATAATCTATCCAACGGGAGAAAGAACGGAGATATTGAAGTTTCTCAGGAGTATCTTCCATAATCAGGATACTTGCCATGCGCCCCTGCGTCTGCGTATTGAAAGTATCTATATCAATGCCATTAACCGTGGGTTTAGGATATACTTCATTGGTGATGGCATACCAGCGCAAAGTACGTTCCGCTTCGTTCAGCTTTCCGGCTTCTCTCAATACATCTTTCATCAGGAAATAGGCCACATACAAACCGCGCATACTGTATCCGTAATGATGGATATTTCCCCAACAACTGCCATAAGCTACTCCCTGATCGGTGATGTGGTCGTACATCGCCAGGAACTTCTGTTTCAGCTCATCCTTTGCCACAGCATCCGAAGCGTTGTTATAGGCATAGGCTATCCGGCGCATCAGATTGAAATACTCACTCATCTCCATCCCTAACTTGGTGAACATGCCTTTGTCCCAGTTGGGATACATACGTTCGTAAGCTTCAGCCTGGCGTACCATAAAGATGGGCAGTCCGCTTACAACACCGTCCTTATAAGTAATCCCATAGAAATCATATTTCTTACGGATACTTTTCATTTCTTTTTCTGTCAGTTTAGAAGGAGTATAAAGCATATCGCGGAAACGTTTTTCCATCAACTGCATGTCTTGTCTGTCCTTCTCGCTAACCGGAGTAAGGGCTATTTCCGCTTTCCACAGGGAGTGTTCATAAATCACCAGCCAATGGTTGGTGGTTCCTTTATTAACGAAGGGCACCTGCACATCAGCTGTTTGCTGACGGGCATCCACTTTACTGGCAGTTATCAAATGGTCTATGAACAACTCTCCCTTTACATCAGGTGCAACGATACGCAGTTCATTCATCCCGGGTTCAGGAGTGCCTTGCATATCGCGCTCGTAGCAGACCCACGCAGCACGCCAGCCGGTGAAGTTAATACCGAAAGGAAAGGAAGTACACTTCTTTCCATCTTTCAGGAATTCAAACTCAATAGTAGTATCCTGAGCCTTTGCATTGTACACCCAAACTATAAAAGCGGAAAGATAAGTGTCTTTTCCGGTAGGGTCTTTCTTCTCAAACTTCAGATCACGCTGAAGGGTTAGTACAGAACCGGGGTCAAACGTCCAGCGCAAACTATGCGTACCATCTTTATAATGTTGGTCGCTAATGTCAAGCGTGGCCTTCGTAGCGCTCAGCCCGGCAGGAAGTTCAGGTTGTTCAAAAGAGAGCAACCGGTCATTCTTTACAACCTGTGCCGACAGGCTGAAAGAAAACAGTGCAGTGCATACAGCGGCAAGAATAGGTTTCATCAGATTAAGTTTCGTTATCATGGTATAAGAATATTAATAGAGTTAATTCAAGTGTTCGATACGGAAATTCGTGAAGCGGACATGATTTTGAAGAAGGCGTAAGCCAAAATGTCCATCGCCTGCACCGGCTTCGAGAGGCAGACGGAAAAGTTCCTCACCATCTACAAGAAAAGTTGTGCAATTGTCCTGAACGCGGATCTGAATATAATACCATTGATTAGGTTTCAACAGATGAACCGGGTCGGTATATTCTTTAATCAGAGGTTTGATACGGGCCTCGTCTACATCATAAAACTGACCGTAGTAACGACGAAAACGGGTAGTGGTATTATCATTACCACCATAGCCTACATAAAAAAGGTTCAATGTATTATAGTTGCGGAAGACACCGTTTCGCCAAGTGGAACGGACCAAGAGTTTGCCGGGATGTTTCGGGTCGTTTGCAGCCCAGAAGCAGTTCATATCACTCAGACGGTCGTGTTTACCGCCATTCATTACCATACAGATATGGTAACTGATCTCGTAATCGCCGATCAGGCGATCTTTATACCATAAAGTAAGTCCTTCGGGGACAATCAATTCAAGAGTATCTTCACGAATGGTGAAGTCCATTATTCCCGACTGGTCTTCGGCTATCCAATGGCCCAATGAGAGCCGATCCTGTGCCAATACGGTACAGGGCAGGAAAAGAAAAAGACATTTCCACAGAATTTGTATGAAAGATGAATGTGTCATTTCCGGTATTAGTTTCGTTTACAATATTTCCACATTGCAAAGAAACGGTACTTTTTAGAGAAAATGACACATAAATCGTACAGAAAAGGTATATTTTAGTAATTTAAGGATGCATCTCCTCAAACGCTTTATTTTCCTCTTCTATCGTAGTGATGGTTTCCGGCAGTTCACTGATAGGAAGATCGAAATTATACCAGTCAGTATAGCAATCGGTAACGTACCACTTCCCGTCAATCAGTTCGAACACTACGCGAAGGGAAGCTTCCGACTCATCATAGCCAGCCTCAAACTCTTTATGCTTGGGGTTGTTCACGGTAAACCGGGAGACATAAACTCCGCCCTCTTCGTCTGTGATACGTTCTTCTTTAAACGCATCTTCACCCAGCAACGCCCACTTATCACGTGTAAACGGAAAAGTCTTCTCCGTCTCACCATCTTCCTCTAACAAGGCTATGGGAGTTTTCAACGGAAACTTGATACGGGAATACTGGAAAGAAGCACTGGAAATAAATTTCTTGAGGAATGTCTGGAAGTCCTCATTAGTTGCGGCAGCATGACCATTCGTAGTCGTCAGCATAAGTACCGCGAAAAGACAAAATACAAAGTGAATTGCCTTCATTTAGTTACAATGTCAAAGGGTTTATTAATCAGGCGCAAAGATAATGCAAATCCGCAGATTTGAGATAAAAAGGAAAAAGAATATTATAGGTGATGTTGGATCTATAGATGCAACATGTCCCATCTATAGATGCAGCATGACCGATATATAGATGCAACGCGTCCGATATATAGATGCAACATATCCGATATATAGATCCTGCACCCTTATCATGTAACCCTTCATCATATGTTTCATTTCTGCCTCAGATACTCAAACCCAAAACGACAGCGTAAGCAGTCTTTCTTATCGCAATACTCTTTCTGAAGCTGCAACAAAGCCTGCGAATCAGCAGCAGTAGATACAGGTAGTCCTGCCCCACTCCAGTGGCGGATGATATGATTATCCTCCGCTTTCAGACTTTCTAGAAAGCCCGTAGCCCGTTCGCAAAGCTCCTCATTCGCCTTATGCAAGCCATAAGCATATAAAAAAGGGATGACAGTATTAATAACAATCAGGTTCTGGGCATTCTTTCCCACTTGTTTTTCACAGGAGGAAGAGACTTTCCGGAAATTGAAATGCTCTTCCCAATACGGAGAGGTAGCGACAGTCAGTAGTTTCCGGACAGCTTCCAGCGTATCCGCTTCCATAATACGGGAGAATAAGGACTGCTCTTTATAATAAAGATTTGCCAACTGCGCCAAGCGGACATGAGGGAAATTACCTGGACGTAAGCGAAGAAAGCGCCATTGAGTAGCAGCCATCGGAACAGGCAGTTCAAACTTATGCTGCAAGTAGCGAAATTCCTTCTGCAACTTCAGATAATACCCGTCTGCATCCGGTAGTTCTTCATCCAGCAGCCCGGCTTGCCCCAAAAAGAAGGCTTCTACTTGAAAGAGATTATCCCGGTGCTTATCTATCGCACGAAAAGGCAGACGACTGGCCCATGCTTCAAAGGCATCCCCATTCAGCCCGAAACCAAAGTTGCGGGCCAAGGTGATAAAGAATACATCTTCCCAATGATTATTGCATCGCTCCAACCGGGCGGCAATCACATGGGCTTTCTGCTCGAAACGTTCTACCTGCAAAGCAGAAAGCCAGGAATGGACTGTTAGTTTCGGAAGAGAAGACAATATGGAATAACAAGGAGGATAGATTTCCGCATGACTCAGTTCATCATAACGCTGACGAACAGATTCAGGACAGGATAGTTGCAGTTGTGGCACCGGTGCTCCGTTTGCACGAAACACTTCGCAATCTACAGTTTCCGCTACGTGCAGAATGACATTGTCATAAGCTGCATCTTTATCGTGACCATGCCTCATCCAATCGGATGCCAACGTATGCACTTCGATGTTTCCCACCCAAAGGGTACCGCCAATTTTTAGTTTGGCATTGAAGAAGTCGGGGCCTGCGTTTGTGTTCGGTAGTCCGGCATCTATCACTTCAACCGGTTCACCGGTGGTGGTCTGGAGCATCTTTAACGGAAAGATTTTATGCTTCCAGACATAATGCAATAGTAGTTCCATTGTTAACAAGAAGTTAATGTACGCAACAAATGTAAGAAAAAGATTATCTTTGCGACCTATAGAACGTTGATAAAGTGAATTTAATCAGAAGAAAGAATGAAAATAGCATTAATCGGTTACGGTAAAATGGGTAAGGAAATCGAAAAGATTGCCCTCAGTCGCGGACACGAGATTGTCAGCATCATCGACGTAAACAACCAGGAGGATTTTAACTCGGACGCTTTCAAGAGCGCAGACGTTGCCATAGAATTCACAAATCCTATGGTAGCCTACTCCAATTATATAAAAACCTTCGAAGCCGGAGTGAAGTTGGTTTCCGGCAGTACCGGATGGATGGACAAACACGGTGAGGAAATCAAGAAACTTTGTACCCAAGGAGGTAAAACGCTGTTCTGGGCATCCAATTTCAGCTTGGGCGTGACCATCTTCTCTGCCGTGAATAAGTATCTGGCAAAGATTATGAACCAGTTTCCTGCCTACGACGTGACGATGAGCGAGACACACCATATTCATAAACTGGATGCACCAAGCGGTACGGCCATCACGCTTGCCGAAGAAATTCTGGAAAATATCGACCGTAAAGATCATTGGGTAAAGGGAACTTTGCAGGCACCGGACGGAAGTGTTTCCGGTTCTGCCGAATGTGCAGCAGATGAAATTCCTGTCAGCTCCATCCGCGAAGGTGAAGTACCGGGCATTCATGTGATCCGTTACGAATCGGAAGCAGACAGCATCATCCTGACACACGATGCCAAGAATCGAAAAGGTTTTGCACTGGGTGCCGTTCTTGCTGCCGAATATACTGCTGACAAGCAAGGTTATCTGGGAATGAGTGACTTGTTCCCGTTCTTAAAATAATAAACACGCTTCACCACAGATTACACAGATTCGCACAGATGAAAGAGAGCAGAATTAAATTTTAGTATTAAAAGAAATCTGTGTGAATCTGTGTTATCTGTGGTGAACAACAAAATCTGTGGTGAACAACAAAAATAATATAATAATGAGAAAAGCTACTCGCGCCCAATGGGTTAAATTCGCAATCGTCACCGTGCTTTACCTCGCTTTCCTGATATGGGTAAAAAGCTGGTTGGGGCTGATTGTCCTACCTTTCATCTTCGACATCTACATCAGCAAGAAAATTCCCTGGGGCTTCTGGAAGAAATCAGAGAATCCGGCTGTACGCAGTGTTATGAGTTGGGTAGATGCTATCGTGTTTGCACTGGTAGCTGTTTATTTCGTCAACATCTATGTATTTCAGAACTATCAGATACCTTCTTCTTCTCTGGAGAAATCTTTGCTGGTAGGCGATTATCTTTATGTCAGCAAGTTGAGTTATGGTCCGCGTGTGCCAAACACACCACTGTCTATGCCATTAGCACAACACACCTTGCCGCTAGTGAATACAAAATCATACATCGAGTGGCCCCAATGGGACTATAAACGTGTTCCGGGTCTGGGTAAAGTGAAGCGGAATGATATCGTAGTATTCAACTTCCCTGCCGGAGACACCGTAGCCACTAACTTCCAGCAAACGGATTTCTACACCCTTGCCTACAACGAAGGACAACGTCTCTATCCGAATCCGGTAAATATGGACAGTTTGACGCGCAAGCAACAACGCACTGTCTACGATCTGTATTATAATGCCGGAAGAAATCTGATACGTTCCAATCCCAAGATGTACGGTGATATCGTTGTCCGCCCCGTAGACCGCCGGGAAAATTACGTAAAGCGCTGCGTTGGCTTACCCGGAGACACACTGGAAATCAAAGATGCACAGGTATATATCGATGGCAAACCGCTCGAAAACCCTGAAGAAATGCAGCTCAACTACTTCGTACAGACTACAGGACCATACATTACTGAAGATATGTTCCGCGAACTGGGTATCAGCAAGGACGACCAAACATTAATCAGCAACGAAGGTTTATTAATGGAAATGGGCTTGACTCACCGTGACGCACAAGGTCGCCTGGCTCCGGCCTATGACTTACCACTGACGAAGAAAATGTATGAAACCCTGTCTGCCAATAAGAAACTCGTCAGCAGCATCGTTATGGAACCGGAAATATTCTCCGGCCAAATGTATCCGTTGAACCTTTACACCAAATGGGACCGCAACAACTACGGCCCGATCTGGATACCGAAAAAAGGTGCCACCATCAAGCTGACTGAGGACAATCTACCGATCTACGAACGCCCTATCAGAGCTTATGAAGGTAATACACTGGAAGTAAAAGAAGACGGCATCTATATTAATGGCAAGAAGACGGACGAATATACCTTCAAAATGGATTATTACTGGATGATGGGCGATAACCGCCACAACTCAGCCGATGCCCGTTCGTGGGGTTTCGTGCCGGAAGATCATGTTGTAGGTAAGCCAATTGTTGTCTGGTTATCACTCGATAAGGATCGTGGTTGGTTTGATGGAAAAATCCGTTGGAACCGGATATTCAAGTGGGTAAAATGATACCAAATGAAAGAATGAAAGAATTAATAATGAAATAGGTGAGAACGTATTCATTATTAATTCTTTAATTATTAATTTCGACATGAATAAGGCTTGGAAAATAACGGGAGCAATCATCGGAATAATACTCGTTGTGGTGTTACTTCGGGGTTGTGTTATGACTTCCTATCTTATTCCTTCTTCGGGTATGGAGAATTCCTTATTTCAGGGAGAGCGTATTCTGGTAAATAAATGGAGTTACGGTCTGCGTCTTCCCCTTATGGCATTGTGGAATTATCACCGTTGGGCAGACAGCCCTGTACAAAAAGAGGATATCATTGTTTTCAATAATCCGGCTAATCTGTCAGAACCTGTTATTTCCCGGCGCGAAACATTCATCAGTCGATGCATCGGCGTACCGGGAGATACCTTATTGATAGACTCCCTGTTCTCCGTAATTCCATCAGAAAAAAACGCTCCCGACCAGAAGTTTTTATATACTTATCCACGAGAAAAAGAAAAACAGCTGGATTCATTACTTACACTATTGTCCATATGCAACAACCACCTGATGGGACAAGATAGCATAAAAAATGTACGTAGCTTCAGCCGTTATGAATATTATCTGCTGGAACAGGCTATGAATGGCAATTGCTGGATAAAGTTACTGAATGAAGGAGACTCCATAGAAGCCCTGCGCCCGTTGATCGTTCCCGGCAAAGGTAAACCGGTGCGTGTATATCCGTGGAACCGTACTTTACTACGCAACACACTTGTACTGCATGAGAATAAACAAGCTGAAATAAAGAACGATACTTTGTACATTGACGGGAAGCCTGTACAGCATTGCTATTTCACCAAGGATTACTACTGGGTAGGTGCTAATAACTCTATCAATCTCTCTGATTCCCGCTTGTTTGGCTTTGTACCCAAAGACCACATCATCGGTAAAGCTTCGCTCATCTGGTTTTCCAAAAAGACAGAAACAGGATTGTTCAATGGTTATCGTTGGAAAAGAATGTGGAAAACGGTAAGATAAATGAAGTACGAATTACTAATTACGAAGTATAAATTACAAATTGCGAAGAACCAATTATCTCATGAAAATCATATACCTCTCTTCCGCCTATCTGGCACCCGTAGAATATTACGCCAAGTTGGTGGCATACGATAAAATCTTTATCGAACAGCACGATCATTATGTGAAGCAAACCTACCGTAACCGTTGCACCATTGCAGCACCCGATGGCGAGTTAGCTCTCTCCATCCCTACCGTCAAACCCGATACTCTGAAATGTCCCCTAAAAGATATCCGCATTTCCGATCACGGCAATTGGCGTCATCTACACTGGAATGCTTTATCATCGGCTTATAACCATACTCCTTTTTTCGAATATTATAGAGATGATTTCCAACCTTTCTACGAGAAGAAATATGAGTTTTTAGTCGATTTCAACGAAGAACTGTGTCATCTGGTCTGTTCACTGATAGATATACAGCCGGACATGGAACGTACTACTTCATTCCAGAGCAGTTTTGCACCCAATGAAGATGATTTCCGCGAGCGTATCCATCCCAAAAAGAATTACAAAGAAGAAGATCCGGACTTCATAGTCCGGCCTTATTATCAGGTTTTCCAGGAACGTCTCGGCTTCCTGCCGAATCTGAGTATCGTCGATCTTCTTTTCAACATGGGACCTGAGAGCTTACTTGTGTTGCAGAAGTCATTTTGAGAACTTCTGCAAAAATTCCGCAAGATTCGCTCCTTCTTCCAGTCCCAGCTTCTTACGCAAGCGATAACGACTTATTTCTACCCCGCGCAAAGAAATATTCAACAATGGAGCAATCTCTTTAGAAAGCAAATTCATTTTGATATAAGCACAAAGTAACTTTTCCTTGTTGTTCAGTTCCGGATATGCTTCTTCCAATTTTTTGAAGAAATCATGATGTACCGAATCAAAGGTACTTTGGAATGCCTGTAAATCGTCATCATGCTCAATGTTCGTATCAATCTGTCCCAACAGACGAAGTGTTTTCCGACGAAGAGAAACCAGATTCTCTTCGCTGATAGAATGGGAAATGCCCAGTACTTCCTTTTTTATATCCAATAGAATTTCATTCTTACGTACGATGTTCAAAGTAGTACGAATCAGTTCCTCCGATTTATGACGCAATTCCGACTGTAGGTTTTCTTCTTGCAGTGAATCTATCTTCTGATCTTTCTGGTCACTTTCTTTTTGGAATTTTTGTTCTTGTCGATAGAGTTCCAGTTCTTTTTGCATTAACAAGCGCTTACGCCCTACTGAGATACGATAATACACATAATAAAACAGCAACATTACCACTACCGAATAAACCAGATAACTCCACCATGTACGATACCACGGCGGCAATATCTCAAAGGCAAACGAGGTTTCCACCGGTTCCTGGCTGCCGTCGGTAAGCAATTTCACACTGAATACATACTTTCCTTCATGCAGTCCTGTAAACTCTTTCATATTATTCTCACTGTATTCACTCCAGATTCCTTTCTCACCACCCGTACTTAACTGATAAGAATATAACACTGTGTGTGCCTTATTGAAGTTGTTTACACTATATTCTATTCGCATTGAATTTTGAGAATAAGGAATCACTATCGGTGCTGTATCATACAAATAACTGCGACCATAAATAAGCGAATCACGCAATCCCGTCAAGTAGACTTTCCTGATTTGCAATGTCAACGGCATTTGTTGCACCGGCAGGCTATCCAGTGTGATCAGTGAAAAACCTTCCTCTGTTCCTGCCACTACCTTGTTGGCCTTATAAAGATTTACATCTTCAAAGTTTTCTATCAATGCTCCTTTCAAGAACTGTTCATTAGTTACCCGGCGATACTCCTGCTTATTGGCATCATAATGCAATACTTTCAATGCGCCATCTGCTACATACCAGATATTTTGCAATGAATCTATCTTCATATAGGTATATGCTGCCTTTCCTTCTAATAATTGTTCCAGCCAAATACATGCTTCCAGCGTATCACGGCTCCGATTATACTGCCACAGACCATAATGTGAAGCTATAGTAACTTCATCTTTCACCCGCAACAAACAAGCATCATATCCACGTGGAAAGATGATGCTATTATAGTCTTTCATCTTTTCCACCTTTCGTAAATCATCTGCCAAAGTCAAACGGCAAACCCCATTTTCTTTATTTCCAACCCACAATATATGAGTCGAATCTTCCATCAACATATCTTTGCACGAACGGGTAAACCCCTCTATATAGCTTTCTACCCTCCAACTCGTCCCTCTCTTCATGAGCAAATACAGTCCACTATAAGTGCCTGCAATCAACACATCCTTACGGTCATCCACCGATACAATTCCCCATACTCCTTTGGGATTGTTGAGATGTTCCATATGATCTCCATCCATAATAAAGATACCATTATCCGAACAACAGAACAACTTATCGTCATATTGGTGAAGTGACCACATCTGACCTCCTGTGCCTGGTACGAAGTCTATGGGATTTCTCTGGTTTAACTGCCCTGGGAGAGTAGAGCGATACAACCCCTGATTCGTTGCGAAATAGTACTTACCCTGATAACTACAAGATGCATATCCCGAACCAATCACAGGTTTACCTCCATAAAGTGAAGCAAGCCTTGCTTTCAAATGAATGCAGTCAATCCCATTATCCAACCCGAGCCATAGGTTGCCAGTCTTATCAAACAGCATACTCAACACAGTTTTGTTCTGCAAGCCATTTTCCGTAGATATGATTTCCATCTCATTCGTCTTCAGATTTAAAAGACAAACTCCACCCTGGATAGTGCCCAACGCCAACAACGAATCTTGCAATGCAGCACAGAAAACTCTATTTTTACGGCAAAAGTCCTCGGCTACAGTATTATATTTCTTAAAAACAGTGCCATCGTAAATAAATAATCCGTTATCCCGGGTTACCATCAACAAACTGTCCTGATGAGGTAACAATCCACCGACTTTGACAGTCGCTCCTATCCCCAAAGGACCAAGAACGGGTATAAACTCTGTTCCATTCAACATTAGCAATCCTTCGGCAGAAGTAATATACAGTTTGTTACGCAAGATAAACGAAGTGTAAATCTCTGAAGAATAATCTATTTTCTTCACAATGCCCTCTTCCCAATAAAAGAAACGACGGTCCGATTGAAAATACACCCGTTCTCCGTCCAATAAGATATTCCAGATGACTCCGACATTCACATTGGGAGATAAACTATCAGAAAGGCAAGTATACTCCAACCCACCAAGACGATTTGGAGTAAAATAGCCCAATTGCTCCATTCCACCGATATAAATTCGCCCGTCATGTCCTACTTTCACAGCACGTGTTTTGGCATTATGAATCGGATATGTATTCCACTCCACACCGTCAAATTCCAATAAGCCTTTGTTGTTAGCTACATATATCCAACCGTTATCATGCTGCTGAATACTCCAATTCTGATTACCGGCTTTATATGTATGCCGGGTATAATTTGTCACCGGACGTTGCCATCCGGCACTTACAGGAATAGATATCAAAAGAAGAAGAATATAAAACAGGAGGTCTTTTCGTTTCATAGCAGTTAACGTTTTATTCTTTGAAAACAAAGATAAGGTATTTTACCTACAAATAAAAGAATTATTTTTTAGATGTAGCCATATTATTATAATAAACATTTAATTATCAACAAAATAATTAATCCAAGAGAAAGTTCTGATGTAGTTAAAACCAATGAATGAGAAAGTTTTGAAGTAGTGTATTTTTAGGAAACACCCTTATCATACGCATATATTTGCAGCGGATAAAACCATTTTGTTAAACCTATATAAGTCGTACTAACATGAAAAACAAAAGACTATTCACTTATGTGTTTCTTTTCGGCCTACTGGTCAACGGTAGTGCATGCGGATCGGACCACAATGAAACAGACTTCCCCGAAACGCCCGGCGGTGAAACTCCGCCCTCCCCTAGTGGTCTACAAGCCTACATGCTTACTACCACTGACACCCGTACCTATGATTTAAGAGAATCCACCGTGGAATTTGAGCCCCAAGCCAGCATGTCGCCTAAAAACATCCTACTGAATCCACAGCAGATCTACCAAACTATGCAGGGATTCGGAGCGGCACTTACAGGATCATCAGCTTTCTGCCTAAAACTAATGAAACAGGAAGATCGGACAGCATTCCTCAAAAGAACCTATTCGCTAACTGAAGGTTATGGATGTAGCTATGTACGCATTGCCATTGGCTGTTCCGACTTCTCCTTGAAAGAATACACCTGTTGTGACACACCGGGTATAGAAAACTTTGCTCTGACTTCAGAAGAAACAGATTACGTAATACCTATCTTAAAGGAGATTATTGCTATCAACCCGGACATCCGCATACTGGGTTCACCCTGGACTTGTCCCTTATGGATGAAAGACTACCGGAAATACCCTATCTACCAAAATCGGGAATACACCGCAGGACAACTAAAACCCGAATACTATGCTGACTATGCCACCTATTTTGTGAAGTGGATACAGGCATTTCAGGCAACTGGTATTCCCATCAATGCCATCACCATACAGAACGAACCACTCAACAACAAGAACTCAGCCTCACTGGTGATGGAATGGAAAGAACAACGTGATTTTGTGAAAGTACTGGGTCCTGCTTTTGAGGCTGCTGGACTTTCCACCAAAATATACGCTTACGACCACAACTACAATTATGATAACAAAAGCGACCAAAACGGTTATCCCTACCAGATATACAACGATTCCGAAGCCGCTAAGTATATAGCAGGAGCAGCCTACCATGACTATGGAGGTAATCGCAGCGAACTGCTCAACGTCTACCAACGAGCTCCTGAGAAGGACCTGATTTTCACAGAATCGTCTATCGGCACCTGGAATAACGGACACGACTTGACCAAAACTCTCCTTTCTAATATGGAAAGTATCGGTATAGGCACCATCAATAACTATTGCAGTGCAGTGACCATCTGGAACCTGATGCTTGAAACAGACTTCAACGGAAGCATACCCAGTAACAATGGTGGACAACCTAACCGCCCCGGCGGATGTCAAACCTGCTTCGGGGCTGTAGACCTAAACATGAGTGATCTTAAAACTATCTACATGAACTCGCACTACTATATGATCTGCCACCTGTCGGCAGTGGTAAGACCCGGTGCCATACGAATTGGTACAAGCGGCTACACAGACAATGACATAGCCTACAGTGCTTTCAAGAATACAGACGGAAGTTATGCCTTTGTCATCATCAACAAAAGCAGTTCGGACAAGAACATTGTACTTACCGCCCCCGATGACGCCGGTAAGAAGCACTCGGCAAGTTGCACTCTGCAGCCGCGCTCAGTAAACTCTTTCAAGTGGAAATAACAGAGATTCAAACATAATAAATCACTTTTTTAATTTTAAATTTATAAATTATGAGAAATCGATTTTTGCTCGGCATGATGGCACTCAGCCTTATAGGTATGACATCATGCAAAGATGAGATTGACCAGTTCGATGATCATGGCAGCTCGACTATCGTATCCTTTGCAGGCACTGAAAAAGCCTACATGGGCGATAGTATCACCTTCGACTTTGAGGTGAAGAGCGGAGGCGTGAAAATCAACCAGGCCAAAGTTCAGCTCTATTATGGAGAAGAAATGGTATCCGAAGCCTTCTACAGTCTGAAAGCCGACGGAAAATACAGTGGAAAAGTGCTGGCTCCCTACCAGAAAAACACGCCTGACGGAGAAGCAAAGGTTATACTGCGCATCCAAAATGAACGTTTCAGCAATGACAGTAAGGAAATGACCGTTGCTATAGAGCGTCCAAAATATCAAACATTGAAACTTGTGGCTGCCAATGGCAAGGAATATACCATGACTCCCGTTCCAGGTAAAGAATATGAATACAAAGCACGTGAGGCTTTCCCACTCGACATGGAAGCATCTATCGTAGCACCAGCTTATTCCGATGGAACAGGTAATCCTTATTTGCAGGGCAATGAACTGAAATTTGGTATGGACAATGGAAAAATTGTCCTCAATGCCACCAAGAATATTGGCTTTGAAAACACAGGTTACGGTGAAGACGGCAAGTATGAAATCACATTCAATACCCTGACTTTCGAAGGTAGCCCATTCCCAAAATTCGGTGTACGTTTCGACACGCAGAATAAGTTCCTGGAATTCGATGGGTCGGGCAATGTTTTCTACATCGAAACCGAATTTAAGAAGGATGATATCATCAAAATCAGCGGTGTCAAAGAAGAATATGCTGATTATTGGAAGAACCCCACTTGGTTTGACCTCGTGAAGGAAGACGAAACTCTGCTCCATTTCCGCGGAAGAGACGGCAAGTATAAACTCACTCTGAACAAAGGCATGAATGCAATTATGATGGAACAGTTGGAGAAAGCTTCTTCATCAAGTACACAGAATGCTACCGCTATGTGGGTGATTGGTAATGATAAGATAGGATTCCCGTCATATGCCCAAAACAACATAAACTGGAATACGGACAAAGCATTCAATCTGGTTCCGCTCACCGATACCAAATATGAACTGATACTACTTGTTGGACAGAATGTCAACGGGGTCAACTTCAAGTTTTTCGGACAGAAGGGATGGGGACTGGAATGGAAAGGCCCCGGAGCCTATACCGCAAAAGAAGGCGGCGATTATATCAAATATGCCAGTGACGGCAACTTCAACGCCAATGCCACCTGGCCATCCGGAAAATATATGGTGATGACTGTAGAAACCAGCACCAGCCCGAATGAACTATGGGTGAAAGCTTTGGACGAACTACCCCCATACGAAATGGGTGAATGACAGACTTTCTTAAAGTATAGATAAACAATTAAGTATAGATATATGAAAAAAAGATATTACATAGCAGCCATGTTTGCCCTTGGTTTGGTAGCCCAGCCTGCCATCCTACGTGCCAATGCTGCTGACGAAGCTAACAGCATTGAGGCTGTACAGCAACAAAAACAACGCATCAGCGGTTTGCTGACCGATTCCAATGGTGACCCTATCATCGGTGCCACCGTCAGAGTACAAGGTACTACCAATCGTGGTGTTATCAGTGACGTCGAAGGACGATACTCCATCGAAGCTGCTCCCGGCGAAGTACTGGAATTCAGCTATATTGGATTTGTCAGTATAGAACACAGAGTGAAAGCTGATGAAACCACCTTCAACCTCCGAATGGAGATGGATGCCATTGCTACGGAAGAAGTAGTAGTTGTGGGATATGGTAAACAGAAGAAAGAGAGCGTAGTAAGCTCCATGTCCACCGTAGGACCAGCTCAATTGAGTGTAAAGAGCGCCAACCTTACCAACAACATCGCCGGTAAGCTGTCTGGTTTGATTGCCGTACAACGTTCGGGCGAACCGGGTTGGGATGACGCACAATTCTTTATCCGTGGTATCAGCTCGTATGCCGGTGGAACAGACCCATTGGTACTGGTGGACGGTGTACCCCGTAAGATGAACGATATCGATGTGGACGAAATTGAAACATTCTCTATCCTGAAGGATGCCGCCGCAACGGCCGTGTATGGTGCCGAAGGTGCTAACGGTGTGGTATTGATTACTTCCAAACGTGGTAAATCACAAAAAACAGTTGTCAGTATGTCAGCAGAATACGGCTACTCGACACCGCTCCGCCTACCCAACCTCATGAGTTCTTACGACTATTTGAGCCTATATAACGAAGCAGACTGGAACAGCAACGGTAACCCGCGCGCCAACTATACAGCACCGGTGAGCGACGCTGATCTGGAAAAATATCGTAGCGGCGTAGATCCTGATCTATATCCGGATGCAGACTGGATGAGTATGCTACGTGATCACACCAGCAGCCAGCGCTACACCATTAACTTCCGTGGTGGTGGTGACCGCGTACGCTTCTTCGTATCAGGTGCCTACTACACACAAGACGGTGTATACAAGGAGAAGAAGAACACCGATTACGATTCAAACATCAGTTTCGACCGTTATAACCTTCGTTCCAATATTGACTTCGAATTGAGTAAGACTACCCGTATGTCCGTAGATATGTCAGGACAGTATATCAACCGTGTGGCTCCCTCCAAAACAGCCAGCGACATCTTCGGTGGTATGACATTGCAACCTGTACACCTCTATCCGCAAATCTATTCTGACGGTTCAGCTTCACAACATCCTAACTATGATAATTCAGGTCTTCGTCAAAACCCCTACAACTTCCTCTACTTCAGTGGATACAGTAAAAGCTGGGACGCTACATTCCAAAGCAAGGTATTGCTAGAACAAGACTTGGATTTCATCACAAAGGGACTTTCCATAAGAGGTAGTGTCAGTTTCGATGCCAACTCCAACCAGTATGTCAACCGTACTATGTCACCCGCTACTTTTACAGCTACCGGACGTGACGCCGATGGCAACCTGATATTCAAGTCACTGGAGTCAGGCTCGGCATTGAGTAACCCCTCAAGCGGTTCATCCGGTGGTAACAAGAAAATATACATTGAGGCGTCCCTCAACTATAAGCGTAACTTCAGCGACAAGCACGATGTTACAGGCTTGCTGCTATACAACCAAAAGGAAACTCAAAAACAAAACGTTGGCGGACTCAACCTGCTTCCTTACCGTAAGCAAAGCGTCGTAGGACGCGGTTCTTATACTTACGACAACCGCTACACAATCGAAGGCAGCTTCGGTATGACAGGTAGTGAGAATTTCGCTCCGGGACACCGTTGGGGTATTTTCCCTGCTGTGGGTGGAGCCTGGTATGTGAGCCATGAAAAGTTCTTCGAACCTGTGCAGAAAGTAATCAGTACACTGAAGTTACGTGCATCCTACGGACGGACCGGTAACGATCAGTTAGGTGAAACTCGTTTCCCTTATCAGGAAGCCATGAATACCGATGCCGGCGGTCTTAACCTGGGTATCTCAGGCATCTCTAATGGTAATGCACAGAACTGGTTCGGCGGATTGAGCGAAAACCGTGCCTACTACGCCAACCTGCGTTGGGAGATTGAGGATAAAACCAATATCGGTTTCGACCTCGGCTTGCTGAACGGACAGTTGGACCTCTCCATGGACTACTTCTCCAACCGTCGTAAAGACATCCTGATTACCCGTAATACGGTTCCTTCTATGAGCGGTTTACAATCCAACCCAACTCAGAACTATGGTATCGTAAGTAACAAAGGTGTGGATGGGAACCTGACTTTCAAACAGCATGTGGGTGGCCTGAATCTGACATTCCGTGCCAACTATACGTATGCCAAGAACAAGATTATAGAAACAGATGAAATCAAACATAGATACAGCTACCAGGATCTCACAGGTATGTCATTGTGGACTCCTTACCTCTACATTGCCGACGGTCTTTATACACCCGATGATTTCAACATCACCATTGATCCTGTGAGCGGTGCCGAAAGCTACCAACTGAAACCCGGCATAGCCGACCCGGGAGCTGCTGTGGCACCCGGTGATATCAAGTACCGCGACTTAAACGAGGACGGACTTATCAACGACGATGACAAGACCTACCGTAATGGTCATCTGGACAAGACCCCGCGCAGTGTGTACGGTCTTTCACTGAATGCCGAATGGAAAGGATTCTTCGCCGGTATCTTCTTCCAAGGCGTGACGGGCTGTTCCATCAACCTGATGAGCAAAGCATCCAACTTCATGCCGTTCAACCAAGGCAAGGACGCTTCTTCTGCGCGTATGGAGGCTATGAACCGCTGGAAAGCATCCGACCCCTACAACGACAACGTGCTCTACCCTCGCTTGCGTAACAACACCTTTGCACACAACCTGCAAGCGAGTACCTGGTGGTATCGCGATGCCAGCTTCATCCGCTTGAAGAACGTGGAATTCGGTTACCAGTTCAACAAGAAGCAACTGAAGTCACTGCGTCTCACCAACCTGCGCCTTTACGTGCAAGGTACTAACCTAAAAACTTGGGATCACGTGAAGTATTGGGATCCGGAACTGGGCGATGCAAACTCAGGCGCCAAATACCCCATCTCCAGCACCTGGACCTTTGGAGCAGAAGTTACATTCTAAACATCTAATTAATAAACGATATGAAACTGAAAAATTTACTATACGCAACCGTCGGCTCTGCCGTCCTTGCATTCAGCACAGCATCTTGTTCAGACTATCTTGACATATCAGGCGAGTTCAACGCCAGTCTGGGAGTCGATCAAGTTTGGGACAATGCAACCTATACCCGAAACTGGTACGGGGTCATCTACCGCAATCTGATGGAATATTCAGAAACCGGATCAGAAGTTAACGCCTTCAAAAATCCATGGTCAAACCTCTGCGGTGAAATCGCTTCAGAAAAAGCTAGTTCACGCGACGTCATGATGGCAGGTTTCACGGCAGCCAGCGGAAGTTATCATCGCTGGGCTACTTTCTACAAAGACATACGCCAAGCTATGATCTTCATTGAACGCGCCCACGACCAAGGTGTAGGCGACCCCAGCAGTACTAACAAGCTGACTGCCGAGGAAATAGCCCGCATGAAAGACGAATGCCGATTCATGATAGCCTATTATTACTTTTCCATGTTCGAGCTTTATGGCCCTGCCTGCATCGTGACGGAGATAGACGACGCTGCCGAACCGCACATAACGGACTACGACCGCGCTACTGTAGACGAAATGGTGAACCACATTGATGGCATATTGGCTCCTCTATGTGACCCCGCACAGTCAAAATTGCCCGAATCAGTCATCACATCATACGCGGACAATACATACAACTTCAACACCAATGAAGTAGTACGCCCCACTATCGTAGTGGCCAAAGCACTACGCGCCAAGTTGTGGATGTATGCTGCCTCCAAGTTATTCAATGGTGGCGATGGTTCCGAATATTACCAGGGACTGCAGAAGTTGCAGAACTCTAAAGGTGAATACATCTTCCCACAGAGTAAGGATCCGCAAAAATGGGTAACTGCCAGAGACCGCGTAAAGGATCTGATAGACTATGCTGAAGCGCAACACCACGCTCTCTATCGCGTGATGGCAAACGGAGTAGAGCAACCCGACCGTTCTGTATACAACCTTTTCCAGGTGTACAATGAAGAAATCCTGTGGTGCAGTACCAACAACAGCTACTCCGACCAGTACAAGATGGAGAAACGTACTAACCCGCGTGACGTGAACTCATGCTATGGTACCATCGGCCCGTCTCAGGATGCTGTAGACATGTTCTTCATGGGCAACGGCCTCGCCATCAATGACCCAAACAGTGGTTATGACGAAACCGGATTCAGTGCTGTAGAAAACCATTGCTACGACCCCGACTATAAAGACAAGAAGACAGACCAGAATATCTCCAACATGTATGCCAACCGTGAACCGCGTTTCTACGCAAGCGTTGTATATCAGGGAAGAAGCTGGTTCAAGAAATGGATGAATGGTAATCCCAACTACATCGTAGATTTTTCTGCAGGTGGCGGAAACGACCTTTCCAACGGTGACAACGTGAAAACCGGGTATATGCTGGGGAAATTTAAGAACCGTACCGTAAATCATGCCAGCGGCGATACTCAGAGTTGGAAACGTGTTTCCATCATCTATCGTCTGGCCGAATTCTATCTGTTCTATGCCGAAGCACTCAATGAAACAGATCCGAGTAATCCAGACATCATCAAGTATATCGACATGGTACGCGAACGCGCAGGCATCCCAGGCTATCAGACCATGAACGATAACGGCATCAAGACCGGCATAATCGGCAATTACGACAAGCAGTTCGATGCCATACAGCACGAACGCTATGTAGAGCTCTATTGCGAGGGACAACGCTATTTCGACATCCGTCGTTGGATGATCTGCGGTGACAAGGACAGAATAGGTTGCGACCAGACACGTTTCTACGGAATGAACATGAAAGGTTCAAAAGACAAGACTCCGGGCGAACCAACTTCTTACTACACGCGTACGAAAGTAGAAAACCGACAATGGACAGACAAACTCTACCTCTATCCCATCCATCAAAATGTGATAGAACTGGCCAACGGACGTATTCCACAAAATTACGGATGGTAAAAAAGACAGCTTTTTTGATTAGTTTTCGAAGGATATAAGTAAAAAGATTGAATGAAGGTTTGGAGGCAGAAACTGGCATAACCGGCCTGGTAACTGCCTCCTTTCTTTTTCAGCTAATAAACCAACAATAAATATACCATGAGCAAAGAGAAAAAATATCGAATCGGGACATACCTGATCCTGATACCTGCTATTCTGTTCCTATTCCCCAAAGTATACGCACAACATGAGAGCAAAACGATCAACGACAGTTGGAAATTCTATCAGGGAGAATGCAAAGCTGCCGCTTCAGCAACCTATGATGACAGTGCGTGGAACAGCATACATCTCCCGCACACATGGAATACGGATGCATATACAGAAAAAAAGTATTACCAGGGAACAGGCTGGTATCGCCGTACGCTGACATTGCCACAAAATTGGCAAACCAAACAGGTATTCCTGAAACTGGATGCAGCCAGTAAGGCCGCTACCATCTACATGAATGGACGGAAAATAGGTGAGCATAACGGTGGATATACTGCCTGCACATTCGATATCACCCCATTCTGTTCATTTGACGCTCCTAATTCTCTCGCTATCCATGTAGATAATGCCCGACAGGATATTCCCCCCATCTCTGCCGACTTTACATTCTTCGGCGGTATCTACCGGGATGTATGGCTTACAGCCGTACCCAAACAACATTTCCATTTGACGAACTATGGTTCAGAAGGAATATTTATCAGTACCCCGCAAGTATCCGAAGAAAAAGGCACAATACTTATTCGCGGAGAGATAAAGAACGATGCAGAACAGAAAGCATCTCTTGAACTGGAACATATCATCTACAATCCCGATGGAAGTATTGCCCAGACCCAGAAACAGTCTATCCAGATAAAAGGTGGAGAATTATACTCTTTCCGCACCGAAACCGCCCCTATTCTGTCCCCCCGATTATGGGCACCCGAGGCTCCTCATCTCTACAGAATAGAAAGCATTCTGCGCGATAAAAAAACAAAAGCCATCCTCGACCACAGTAATCACCATACAGGCTTCCGCTGGTTTAGCTTCGATGGTAAGACCGGCTTCTCCCTCAACGGAAAACCTTATAAATTACGCGGTATTTGCCGCCATCAGGACCAAAAAACCATCGGAGTTGCCCTGACAGACGAAATGCACCGTCGTGACATGAAGTTAATGAAAGAGATGGGCGCCAACTTCATCCGCATCTCCCATTATCCGCAAGATGACGCTCTGTTGGAAATGTGCGACAAACTCGGTATGCTAGCTTGGGAAGAAATACCCATTATTGATATTGTGCCCGGCACTCCCGGCTATGCAGAAAACTGCGAAAACAATCTGCGAGAAATGATACGCCAGCACTATAACCACCCCTCCATCATCACCTGGGGATACATGAATGAGATATTACTCGTCACCCAGCGCCGCTATAAAAAAGAAGAGGAACTGAAACCCGTGCTGGAACGGACACTGTCACTGGCCAATCGTTTGGAGAAAGTTCTGAAAGAAGAAGATTCCACTCGTGTCAGCACTATGGCTTTTCATGGCAGCAACAGCTACAATGAGGTAGGACTGGGCAACATCACCGATATTGTCGGCTGGAATCTTTACCAAGGCTGGTATGGAGGAGATCTCACAGGCTTCGAACGTTTCCTGACAGAGCAACACAAAAAACACCCTTCTCATCCGATGATTGTCAGCGAATACGGTGCCGGATCTGACAAGCGTCTACATTCGCTGCAACCGCACGCTTTTGATTTCAGTATCGAGTACCAACAGAAATACCTGGAACACTACTTACCGATATTGGAAGAAACGCCGTATATTTGTGGCGGAACTCACTGGAACTTTATCGATTTCTCTTCTGCATTGCGTGATGAATCTATGCCGCGCATCAACAATAAAGGACTGGTATACTCAGGCCGCAGTCCAAAAGACGTGTACTATTACTATAAAGCCGCCTGGCGTCAAGACATTCCCGTGTTACACATTGCCAGCCGTGACTGGACGCACCGTAGCGGTGTACAACATGGAAAGGCTCCGGTTCCGCTACCCGTCAAGGTATATACCAATCTTCCGGAAGTGGAACTCTTCATTGACGGAAAATCCTTAGGCAAACAGAAAACAGAGAATTATACAGTTACATTCCAGGTACCATTCAGCCGGAAAAAGCACTTCATCTCCGCCCAAGCTGAAAACAAAGAGTCAGATCAAAGCATCTCCATGATAGAAGATGCCCTCCACATCAATTTCACCCCTATCCCTGCAAATCTGAATGAAACAAACTTACGGAATCTGGAACTTGCCGTAAATGTAGGCAGCAACTGTTTCTATACTTCCGATGAAAGCCAGCTCACGTGGCTACCCGATCAACCCTACACTGAAAGCAGTTGGGGATATATCGGCGGAGAAAGCAGAAATAGCCAGACACAGGTTGAGAATACCCACGACGGACCATTGTTTCAAACTCTTCGCAACGAAATTGAAGGGTATTGTTTCGATGTTCCCAACGGAGTCTACGAGGTAGAATTTCTTTTTACAGATATCTTCCGCGAAAATGCAGCAACTGTTTACCAGTTGGGCCGGGAATCCGGTGTAGAGAGCCGTGAAAATATCTTCGATATAGTTATCAATGGTGAGAGCGTTGAAGAGAACTTTTCTCCTTGCCGCGAAAGCGGTTATTTCCATGCTCTACGGAAAAGATACAATATTACAAACTTTCGGAATAAAATTGAAATACGCTTCCCTGTTCGGAATGGAAAAAGCTTTCTGAACGGTATAAAGCTCAGGAAACTTTATTAACTTCAAAACAAAAACACCATGAGAGCTAAAATTTGCTTAGTTATTACCAGTTTGTTGCTCGCAGTAGTCAGTATACATGCACAGTCCATCTGGGATGGGAAACATCTGGAGAGAGTAAAACAATCATTACATCAACCGTACTTTTCGGCCGCCTATCAGGAGCTGATTTCAGGTGCCGACAGGCTACTGGATGTGCGCCCCTTGTCCGTCATGCTGAAAGAGAAGACACCTGGTAGCGGAGACAAGCACGACTACATGAGTCAAGCACGCTATTATTGGCCCGATCCCTCCAAACCCGATGGCCTGCCTTACATCAGCCATGACGGCAAGTCGAACCCCGAACTGGACAAGCTGGATCGCAACCGCCTCGGAGAAACAGCCCAACGTGTAACTACTCTTGCCCTTGCCTGGTACTTTAGCGGCGACGAGAAATATGCCCAAAAGGCAACGGAACTTATCCGCGTATGGTTCTTTAATAAAGATACGCGTATGAATCCAAACCTGGAGTATGCCCAGATGATACCGGGACACAACAACAATAAGGGACGTTGTTACGGCGTCATAGACACTTATTCATTCGTAGAGATGCTGGATGCCGTACAGTTGTTAGAGAAGTCGGAAGCCTTTACGCCCAAGGATGCCAAGCAGCTGAAAACCTGGTTCGGCAAGTTGCTGACGTGGATACTGAATAGTCCGCAGGGACAGGAAGAAGCCCGTCAGGCCAATAACCATAGCACGGCGCATGATGCACAGGTGATAGCCTTTGCCATGTACGCAGGAAACATGAAAGTAGCCCGGGAAGTCATCAATGCCATTCCCCGGAAGCGCCTCTTCACCCAGATAGAGCCGGACGGCAAACAACCGCATGAACTACGCCGTACTCTCGCTTTCGGTTACTCACAATTCAATCTGTCTCATTTCATTGACATCTTCATGATGGCCCGGAAGATCGGGATTTCCATTGATAATGCAACCTCCGAAGACGGACGAAGCTTCTACAAAGCCATGGACTTTCTGGTACCATACGTTGGAAAAGATGTCAAAGCCTGGCCGTACCAGCAGATCAGTGAATGGAAATACAAGCAACAGGAATTCTGCAAAGACCTGTACCGCACTTTCCTGCTGAACCCCGAACGCAAAGATTATCTGAAGCTCTATAAAACCCATCGCATCATCGACTGGAAAGACCGTTTCAACCTGTTATGGATGGAAGCCGATGATGTGGACAATGCCTACGCCTTTGCCTGCGGACAACTGCAATTTGCCATGCAGTGTGCTGCCAAGGCCCGAAAAGAGGCAGACAATCAATGCAAGCATCGTGTAATTCCCCGTAGCATCAACAAAGACGGTTCGCTGCGGATGATACATCCTCACGATTGGTGTTCAGGCTTCTTTCCCGGTTCATTATGGCAGGTATACGCCTATACAAACGATGATTTCTGGCGGCAGCAGGCCATCAGCAATACTTGGCTGATAGAAGAAGCCAAATGGCATAAAGGCACTCACGACCTCGGTTTCATGATGAACAACAGTTTCGGCAAAGCCTACCAATTGACAGGCGAACGTTCTTACAAAGATGTGGTGCTGCAAAGCGCCAAAACCCTGATTACCCGCTACAATAAGAAAGTAAAGAGCATCCGTTCGTGGGATCATAATCGCGATAAATGGAAGTTTCCAGTAATCATCGACAACCTGATGAACCTGGAAATGCTATTCTGGGCTACACAGGAAACCGGAGATTCCATCTACTGGAAGGTTGCCGTAAATCATGCCAATACAACTATGAAGAATCATTTCCGCCCGGACTACTCTTCTTTCCACGTAGTAGATTACGATCCAGAAACCGGTGAAGTACGCGCCAGACAAACCGCACAAGGCTATGCCGACGATTCCTTCTGGAGCCGCGGACAGGCATGGGGACTATACGGATATACCATGTGTTACCGCTTCACCAAGAACCCCGCATACCTGCAACAGGCACGCCACATTGCAGATTTCTTTTTCGGCCTGCCCAACCTGCCGGAAGACCTGGTTCCCTACTGGGACATGAAAGCTCCCGGCATCCCCGACATTCCCCGCGACGCCTCGGCTGCCGCCATCATGGCTTCCGCCCTGTATGAACTCCGCACTTACGTTTCAGCAGAAGATGGCAACCGCTACCAAAGCATTGCCGACAAGATAGTGGACAGCCTCAACCGGCACTATCAGGCCGAGCCGGGAACAACTTATGGCTTCCTGCTCCTCCATTCCACCGGACACCATCCGGGAGGTGATGAAATTGATGTGCCCATCAACTATGCCGACTATTATTATCTGGAAGCATTGGCAAGAAAAGAGGCTCTTAAGCAATAATTAGAACTTTTTGAGACGGTAGTTCATCTTTTTGAGACGTTTTGTATGGTGAGCAAACTACTTTTCCACTATTTTTGTAGCACAGAGATATTAGAATCATTTTTATAAAAGAAAAAGACATGAAAAACTTATTCGACATTAAAGACAAAGTGATTATCGTCACCGGCGGTTGCGGTATTCTGGGTAAAAGTATTGCCAACTACCTCGCTGAGCAAGGCGCAAAAATCGTAATTCTCGACCGTGTAGAAGAAATCGGTAAAGAACTGGAAGCAGAGCTCAACCAGAAGACGGAAGCCCTGTTCCTGGTAACGGACGTTCTGAACAAGGAAATACTGGAAGAAAACAAGAAAGCCATCCTGGAACGTTTCGGCACCATCGACATTTTGCTGAACGCTGCCGGCGGTAATATGCCCGGTGCCACCATTGCTCCGGACAAGACGGTACTCGACTTGGATGTAGACGCTTTCAAGAAAGTAGTTGACCTCAATCTCTTCGGTACCATTCTGCCTACCATGGCATTTGTAGATGTTATGGCAAAGAATAAAAAAGGTGTGATCGTAAACTTCTGTTCCGAATCAGCACTGCGTCCTCTGACACGCGTGGTAGGTTATGGTTCCGCCAAAGCCGCCATTGCCAACTACACCCGCTATATGGCAACGGAACTAGCCACCAAATTCAGTCCTGAACTCCGTGTAAACGCCATCGTTCCGGGTTTCCTGCTGACCAACCAGAACCGTGCCCTGCTGACCAATCCGGACGGCTCTTATACGGACCGTGCAAAGACTATCATCGCCCACACCCCATGCGGACGCTTTGCTGAACCGGAAGAATTGTTCGGAACCATTCACTACCTCATCAGTGATGCTTCCTCCTTCGTGACAGGTGCCCTGTCGGTAGTAGACGGTGGTTTTGACGCCTTCTCTATCTAATACTAACTCATAAACCCATTCATTATGATATTATGTGAACAAACCTGGCGCTGGTACGGTCCTAATGATCCCGTCAGCCTGTGGGACATCAAACAAGCCGGAGCAACCGGTATCGTGAACGCCCTGCACCACATCCCGAACGGTGAAGTGTGGACTGTAGAAGAAATCATGAAGCGCAAAGAAATGATCGAAGCTGTCGGTCTGCGCTGGTCAGTAGTAGAAAGCGTGCCTGTACACGAGCATATCAAGACTCAGACAGGAGATTTCCAGAAATACATCGATAACTATAAAGAAAGCTTGCGTAATCTCGGTAAGTGTGGCGTAAACATCGTAACCTACAACTTCATGCCTGTACTGGACTGGACGCGTACCGACCTCGCTTACGAACTGCCCGACGGCAGCCGCGCCCTGCGTTTCGAACGTGCCGCTTTCATCGCCTTCGACCTCTTCCTGCTGAAGCGCCCCGGCGCCGAAAACGACTACACCGACGAAGAGAAGGCCAAGGCTAAAGCTCGTTTTGAGCAAATGACGGATGCCGACAAGCAACTGCTCATCCGCAACATGATTGCCGGACTGCCCGGTTCGGAAGAGAGCTTCACACTGGAGCAATTCCAGCAGGAACTCGACCGCTACAAAGACATCACACCTGAAAAGCTGCGTGCCAACTTGATTTACTTCTTGCAGGAAATCACTCCGGTTGCCGACGAAGCCGGTGTAGAGCTGGTTATCCATCCGGATGATCCCCCCTGCTCCATCCTCGGCCTGCCGCGCATTATGAGCAGCGCTGCCGATTTCCAGGCACTGATAGATGCCGTTCCCAACAAGAGCAACGGACTTTGTCTTTGCACCGGTTCGCTCGGTGTAAGCAGTTCCAACGACCTGGAAGGCATGATGAAGCAATTCGGTGACCGTATCAACTTCGTCCACTTCCGCAGCACACAGCGTGACGCAGAAGGCAACTTCTACGAAGCCAACCACCTGGAAGGTGATGTGGATATGTATCACGTCATGAAAGCTTTCCTCGAACTGCAACAGAAGAGACAAGTATCCATCCCCATGCGTCCCGACCACGGACACCAGATGGTGGACGACCTGAAGAAGAAAACCAATCCGGGATACTCCTGCATCGGCCGCCTGCGCGGACTGGCAGAACTGCGCGGACTGGAAATGGGTATCGCAAAGTCTATCTTTAAGGATTCCCATTAAGCAGTCTCAACCACCTGACGCGTCCATACTATTAATTACGGGCTACAAGGCACCTATCATTCGTGCCTGTAGCCCGTAACTAATTATAAACTATTCTATCGGTGAATTTATATTATTCTACCTACTCAATAGTTTCATTTTGACACTTTGCTTTTTATGCATAACGAGAATGCCATATTTCCGTCCCGTTGCAGGGAAGAACAAAAAGAAACGAACGAATATCGGCATTTCACTGGTTGACAGCGCAATACAGAAATACATACAACTCTAATAAAAGAAAAACAGACGGTCTGTAAGCTAAAAACAGATGGTCTGTCTTCCATATATAGACCGTTCGTCTCCCATCTATAGATAGTTCGCATCAGATATATAGATTATTCATGTCCCATCTATAGATTGTTCGCGTTCCATCCATAGTTCCTTTGTGAAAGAAGTATAGTTTCTTGCATACGTATTGCATATACAGCTTGTTTTATGCAAAAAACATGGATGTATATTCTGCATATTATGCATCCGGAATCTATTTCGGATATTTTCGGAAAAGCCTCTGTCACTAAAAGAATCATTCCGGTTACTTTTTGTCCGGAATAAAGCGTAACGAGCTTCACTTCTGTACGAATCAGAACCTAAAAAGAATGCGGAGCCACCTAAAGTACTCCGCATTCACAAGATAAAAAGAGGAAGGAGGACATATACACAATACTATATGTCACTTGTTCACCTTCAAAAGATACGTTTTTTTCATATTCAACGTTCAAATATCTCTATGTTTTTATTCCAAGCTTAAAGAATATCAAATTAAATCGCTACAGCTTCTTCTTACAAAAAGGTTCACATACCTTTCATCAAGCACCTTCCACGATACCGGCAACGTATAGGTAAAATCTACCTTATCACCAGTATGAATCATCATTACCGGGGAGTATTCTCCCGGCTCCAAATTAGGCAGGATCACCAACACCTCTGTGTCGGTATACTTAAACACTCTTTTAACATGTATCAATGTGCCCTTATCGGAGACGGGAGAAAGACCCAAGTAAATAGTTCCAAGTGAAGATAGACACAGGTTTTCACCTGTAATAACGACCGGAGCATTCGGAGTAATCGTGCCATTACGCAAACCCGTCAACGGATCGTACACTTCCTTAATAACAGGAACCTTTCTTCCGAAAATCATCGAGGTTCCATTTCCTTCCTGCTTCCTATGATGTAGCTCAGCCGCCATTTTCTTTCTATCTTTCATCATTTATTCTATTCCTTATTAGTTAGTAATAACAGCTTCTTAACTGCACTACAAAATTACATCACAATGCATATACATTTGTGGCAAGAACAAGAAAGATCAAGCATCCGGGTTTTCTATATATGACGAGGTAAACAAGATCCGGCACTTTTTTCGGAAATGGGGTATCTCTAAAAAGAAATGTTACGATTTCCGAAACAAGTAGCCCTCGAAAAGTGTTAAATAGACAATAGACAAATCTCTAACTCACACAGAAGATTATGATAACAAACGAGTTAAACACAGGATTAGTAAATGCCGTCAGAGAGAAACTCCCATCCAAAGACAATCTTGCCAATGCTTTAATGGACATTCTTTATATAGGCAAAGAAGCTATATACCGCCGGCTACGGGGTGAAGTACCTTTCACACTGACCGAAGCCGCTATTATATCCAGAAAACTGGGTATATCACTGGATAAGATGATAGGCGTAAGTTTCCAGGACAATGCTGTATTCGACATGAATATAGTGGGCAGCAACAAGCCTCTCGAAACCTACTATTCCATGTTGGAAAAGCAGGTAGAACTGTTTCATGCAGTCGAGGAAGATGAGAACTCGGAAATAGGAACCTCCTCCAACATCATTCCCCAGACCCTCTCTCTGAATTATGACATGCTCTCCAAATTCCGCTTATTCAAATGGATGTATCAGAATGAAAACATCCGATGCAAGCATTTTGATGAATTGAATATTCCGCAGAATATGGTAGACAAACAAAAGGAGTACGCCCGAATGGTATCCCGCATCCATTCCGTAGACTACATCTGGGACAATATGATTTTCAGTCACCTGGTCACGGACATCCAATACTTTTGCAGCATCCATCTCATTACGGATGAAGACAAGAATCTCCTGAAGGAAGAATTGTTCGTATTGATAGATGAAATGGAAGCACTGGCCGCCCGAGGGAAAAGCAAAGCAGGCAACGACGTCAGAATCTATATTTCAAATATCAACTTCGAAGCGACCTATAGTTATCTGGAGACAAGTTCCACGCAACTCAGCCTGATCCGCATCTATTCCATCAACTCCATTACGACACAGGATCCCGAGATGTTCCGCGGATTGAAGGAGTGGATTCAATCATTAAAGAAATTCTCAACCCTGATATCCGAAAGCGGCGAGATGCAACGCATTCAGTTCTTTAAGCAGCAGCGAGAAATCATCAGCACATTGTAGTGCTTTCTTTCGAATAATGAAATATATCCAAAGATATTTATCCTATATTGAAAACAGATAGACCGACTATCTGTTTTTTTTCACGTTTCAGCTATTTCCCTTAGCATTCTTTTCAAACAGAAAATAACTCCGCCTTGCACACATGAAATCATACATAGAAGTTTCATATACAAGTTCTATATTTGTATAAGTCACAAAACGTTCTATGATAATTGATTATTAATAAAAAAGAAGAAGGCTATGACAAAGAATTATATTGTAAAAGAGTTGATTAATCAGATGAAAGAGAGAATTCCTCCGGGACATAATTTAGCTAATTATCTGACGGATACATTATATATGGGAAAAGAAGCGGTTTATCGCAGGCTGCGAGGAGAAGTTGCATTCACCTTTGATGAAATAGCCGTCATTTCCCATAATCTGGGTATCTCTATCGATCAGATTATTGGAAACCACTTATCCAACCGGGTCACTTTTGATTTGAATCTGCTGCATTCACCCAACTTGATGGAAAGTTACTATGAGATTGTAGAACGCTATCTGCGTATATTCCAGCTTGTAAACGGAGATGAAAACAGTGAGACATATTCCGCCACCAACACCATTCCTTTCACCCTCTACTCATCTTATGAATATCTTTCCAAATTCCGTATTTGCCGGTGGATCTATCAGAATGGGAAGATGAAAACGCCTAACTCTCTGAGTGATATGCATGTGCCTGAAAAGATCATCAACGCTCACAAAAAGCTGAGTGAAAGCATCAGAAAGGTAGGAAAAACCTACTTTGTATGGGACAGCAATGTTTTTCAGTCTGTCGTGAAAGAGATAAAGTACTTTGCCGGATTGAACCTGATATCCACATCGGATGTCATGTACCTGAAAAATGAGTTGCAACAATTACTCACGGATCTGGAGCACTTATCCATTAAAGGTGAATTCAACGAAGGACATGAATTATACATCTACCTGTCTAACATTGATTTTGAAGCAACATACAGTTATGTTAGCAGGAAGGATTATCAGATCAGCCTTTTCAGAGTGTATTCTATCAATTCGATGGACTCACAAAGTCCCCAAATCTGCCAGATACAAAAAAACTGGATACAGTCTTTGAAAAGGCACTCCACACTGATTTCGGGAAGTGGAGAGGCACAGAGGATTGCGTTTATTGAGAAACAGAGGAATATTATTGATGTATTATAAGAAAGGGGATAGCTAAACTATCCCCTTTCTTATAAATATTCCGCATATTTATTGAAACATCAAAGATTCCTAAGTCGCCTATATGAAATGCCGCTAGTTTACACTTCTCACACATCGATAATGAACCCACTGCGTCCCTTTGGAGCCCGTCCAACCATCGAGTTTATTACTTAGAGGCCCAAGAAACCAATAACTTGTATCATCACCACCATTAGTTAACAGCCAGTTTACATAGGTCAATTTTTCAAATGAAGAGGGCCAGGAAGGCATCGATTCTTCACTAAACCCCGCATTATCAAATCTGATATTCGAACCTCCCATAGCGAGAATAAGTAGCATCTCACGGTGCGTAGGTAAACGCCAACCATCACCTAAACCTGTACATGCAGTGTTAGCCTCATCCCATCCCGTTTCACTATTACCACTTTGGAGTGCTACCTGTAGCTTCGGAGCAATCTTATTCAATTGACTACTTGAGCCTGGAGTCTCACCTGCTGAGAACAACACTGAAGGATCCACTCCCACTTCCTTTCCACCGACTGTCTCGCGAGACACTATAATAGCTTCCGTAGCAGAAGACTTAATATAAGGATACTTCTGACTTGCACTGGAGTTGTTCCTAACACAGCGAGAATAAATGGTATTATTAGGCCAAATAGCAGTAGTCTGCACAAATCCACCGGAAAAATTCATAGTAAAACGCACATTAGTATCACCCAAGTCAAGATAGGACGATGAAGACCAATAATTATTAGTCCAGTTTGTATACCACCCGTATATATTTTGTCCCGCATAAGCACTGCCTTGAGTCGCTTCTCCTCCTAAAGCATCCCGATAAACATATGATAATAATAGTTCATTGGCATTAGGTAACCGCCAGCCATCACCTATTTCTGTGCATAGATCCACAGCATCATCAATAGTAACCTGACGCCCCAAACTCGTATTTCTATTATTCGCATCATAATAGAGTCGATTGTCAAATCGAATTGGATAAAGATAGAAAAGTGGTTCTCCGTTGTCAGTATAGGATTTTTTCTCAGATACCATTTTCAAATCAATCGTAGTGTAGAACGGATAATCCGTATAGGACGTTTGGTTTCCTGCACGCATCACATTTTTAAATGTAATTCTTATCGTTCCACTTTTACCTTCTTTCCACTTACCGGGATGGAGTTTCAACCTGAAATTGTAACCTCGATTAATTACACTATATCCCATCTTATCATCATCCGAATCCACAACAGATTGGTCCCACATAATATTATCCGCATTACTTCTGCCTGCGACTATATCATTATCCGTATCAGAAGTTATTAATAATCCGGTTCCATCATCACCACTAACTTCCAATTGTTCTACTTTTGTAATCTCCCAGTTATTATTTGTAAGGAGTTGCAAATATTGTTCCGCTCCCAAATGTACTTCATAACTACGGGGACTCAAACTCTCATTATACTGAAATGAGAAATCCAACAACGCCTGAACGATAGTAAATTCTTTCTGTGCACCCAGCAGTATTCCCTCCTTATTATGTAAAGTAAACAATAACTTGTCTACACGCCAATATTCACTTTTCCCATCGCCATCCACTTTAACTTTCGGCTCTACGCTAAAGGCCTGTACACTACCGTAAAACGGTGTAGTTGTGACTCTATCCGGATTCAGAGCCGGAATTAAACCTCCCCAATCCGGGTACGCTATTAAGCCCGCAAAATCCCTGTCCGGCTCAAGCCGTGCATCAAGTCTATCCGTAGAAAACATCACATACACAGATTGCGGTTCAATGGTATTAGCGGCAACATTAGTTGCCCTAAGGCGAAAGAAGAGATTCTCTATTTCATTTCCGTATGCGTCCACAAACTTGATTACCCCCGGCTCTATCATCTTCTGCGTCACTGTAATCTCCTGGGAAAGCCTCGCCGTTTTCAGCAGAACAGTCCCCGTACGAGTGTCACCGATTCCTAACGCATTATCAAAATACCCCATACTCAGCTTAAACTGTGTATCACTATTTGATGCACCAGACATTGTAGCACTCCCACCGGAAGTACCATCATTAATTCTGAGCCAACTCTCCCCATTTGTAACGGTAGCTGTCCAGCCGCCAGGGACATCAGTAAATACATCTACGGCGTATTCACTAATCTGAAACTGAGATATCTGCACATCTGTTACGCTCACACCAAGCATATACTGCCCATTGTAGACTACATCCTTTATTTTATTACGGTTATAGCTAATCACACGCGTTTTCATGTTAGACATTACTGTATAGGAAGCCAAGGCGTCAACTTTATCAGTAAACCCCGGACCTGAAACCTCATTAATGTCAACAACATATTTGTAATTTCGCATCAAAGGCATATACTCTACCTTCGTTCCTTCCTCTATCGTGACCTTTTGGGTAAAATCTACCCGATAATAGTAAGAGTCTCCAACTGCAACTCCATTTTCAATCATCTTCCCCATTACAATCAGACATGTCGCATTCTTGCGACTTGCATTACCGTCCTCACCCACTCCACCGGCATCTATTGCCGCAGAAGCTTCAAGAGCATAGATTTCTCCAATATAAGAGGCAGCGCCATTCACCTGATACCTAATAGCATTCTCTGCACCCAAAGTCTTACCCGGGTCGGATGGCATATTGGGGGCAGTTGGTGTCAGGTTTATCTTCCCATTACTATCCCATTCAGGAGACACATATCCATTTGTATTGAAATTGGCCAGATACACATCTTCTATCTTGAAATTAGAAGTTGAATTTTGTATATCAATACGCGCCAACATTCGCTTCATCTCAATGTTGGCTATACTCACCGAAGGTTCTATCTTCGCCACCTCTATCTCTCCGTACATAGGAATTGTGGTGTAATTATCAGCATCAGCAAGCCACTTTCCGCTATTTTGAAAAATCAGACTGTTCAATACATCATTTTTGGGAGTTCCTTTCGTTAAACCGGAAAGTGAGCAATTTGCCACTACCGCTATGCACACTTTCTTGGAAGAGAGAGTAAGCGGAGCTGAAAAATCTACCTTTGAGCTACCTCCAGCTAAATTCTGCTCAATATTCTGGCTTTCCACTTCCACCCATTCCAAAAGAACAGGAGGTTCTACTGAAGCATCAAACACCAGAATATCTACACTTTGTACCTCATCTTCTTTATTAGCCTCTCCCACTCCTACCATTGAGCGTGAAGCTACTGACGGCATTTTCACATCGAAAACAGACAGACTAAATTCCACGCTGTTTTCAGTTTTCTTTGGAGGAGTTGCAAACTCCTCTTGTACACACCCACTGAGGCATACCACTGTCATCAGAGTATATATCAACAAATGCTTTTTGAATATTGAAACAGTATATCTCATTATAATTTTCTCTTAAAAAGGTTCATATATCTATGCTGTAGCAGACGCATCGTCCGGTACAGTTAATTCTATCTCCACATCCGGATTGTCACCATTCGTATTGTGTAGTACCAGCGTGGCTTTAGAGCCCTCTGTGGCATTGGCCTTGTAATAGAAGTAAAGCCACCCACCACCTGTGCCATTTGCCCAAAGCATCGTTTCAGCATTCAGCAGAATATTATCAGGATCTCTTATTTCGCTTATTTCCCAATTCCATTTCCAACTGTCTGTAGAGTTAGTTAAGGCAGTCGTGTTAAAGACTATTTTACGCCGTCTTTTGATTCCTTCTGTGGTGGGATCATTATCGGCAAATACGATATCCGGGGTTATCCAGTTGCCAGCTCCACCCCACTGTTGTATAGGTACACCAAGATTCATGTTACCGGCAGTAATATAAAATCTCATATCACGAAAGTCAGCAACAGTACCGACATAGTCACTTATCACGGCACGAATAGTATAAGTATATACACCATTAGCTTCGGACGAATTAAGCAGGCTAACTTCAGACCAAGCTGTATTGGTTACTGTTAATTGCGCTCCTGCCGGATAGCCTGTGTATGGTATCGCATTATAGTTCGTTTTTACTACTATATCCACAGTATTACCTTTCCCTTCCAGTCTCACATTAGCTTGTGACAATTTAAGATAATACTGTCCGTCAAAAATCACATCTATTACCGGATTTTTATCCCACGGAAGCGGAGTAGCCGATATCTGATAGATTGTATTCGAGATTGTAATGTTATAGTTGATGTATTCACCCGATTCCCATGAATGAGGTTTGGTAGCAACAATATCCTTGAACATAAACTCCCGCTCACCTAAATTAGTGGTAACAACAATCTTCGCCTCATCGGAGAATTGATCGGTAGGCAACATCAAAAATGTGTCACCAAGCAAGACCTTATCATCTGTTACCGTATTATTACTGCTGAGAGTAGAAACGATATTTCCTGTAGTGACGTCATTCCACACAAAGCCAGGCTTTCCATTCGCTGTTGTCTTGGCAGGTATAGTGCCCACAGTAAGTTTACCAACATTCGGCACACCCTGAAATTCAATCTTCTGAATAGTTACCACATCAGGTACCGGATCCTTCTTTTGAAACGTAAAAGTAACTTTGGTCAGAGTATGATAAAAATGTACACCCACGCCTTCATTCCAGCCGGGTGTAGATACGGCAGCCATCACATCCACATGATTGGCAGCATCAGCATCGGCCGTATAATTCAGCAACATTTGTGCAGGGTTAGCGAAAGTTGCGGCAGGCGCATACGTACCCTCATATGGATACCATGAAAAGAACTTCATGCTGGCTCCCAGCAGGGCCGGCCAGTATTGTTCCGGCAATATAGTACCCGTTATGCCTCCTGCATTCACCCGGGCTTTTTCGTTGAAGTACATTTGTGTAGCAGACGCAGCAGGTGTCAGGGAAGCTGAAAAGCCGAATAATTGATTCTCCAGATCGGATACGGAAGAGACAGCCGTACCACGGGTAACGGCACCTCCATCTTCTCCAATACGTTGCACAACAATCTGATTTCCGCACGTCATTTCTTCTCTGATACACGAAGAGAATATGACCGGAAGAATAACTGCCGTTACAATCGTCCTAATACTATTATTAAACTTTATCATCCTATTCCTTTCCCAATTAAAAAAACATCCGCCCGAAAGCATCACAGATACATATCCAGATCAATATCCTGAACCTTACCCCATCCTTCCACACTTATCGTTATTATCTGAATACCGATTTTGCCAACCCGAGCTGTAATTTGATACACATTATTCCTCCGGATCTCCGTAAAAGGTTGCGCTGTCGGAGTACCTGAATTATCGACTTTTGTTATTGTTTTTATCACCTTCTCTGCTATTCCTGTAACACTTGGAGGTCCTTTCAGAACATTTACCATACTAATAGCCAATTGGTCGGAAGAATCTGACCTGAAAATACGCTCGGCAACATAAAATGAGCAGAGTATTTTTCTATTTTCGGCTCCAGCTACAGATGAATACGCCCAGGTTTCAGTTGTTGCAGCTGTCCAAGTCTGCGTCAGCAAATCACCATCTACTGCATTTGTCATCACTTTCCCGTAATTCTTCGAGGGGTTAGCGTTGTCACGCGTATAGTTGGCCTCATTTCCCATCACAAAATAACTGTTATGGGTGAAGTTGTGTAAAGTGACACTGGTGACATCCTTTGTGTATCCTGTCACAGCTCCACCATCTGTAGCTTCAAGGAAGATATCAACGCGAGCCACAGCACGCTCGACAACCATCTTTACCGCCTTGACTTCATCAGACGCCACGGATATATCCCTGATTACCCCAGTCATTGGCATACCGGTGGTCGAAACAATCTCTCCGTCACTGTCCAATATGTTGGCTATATCATAGTCCACGCTCTGCAATAGCCATGGGCTGGTGACAGTATTGAGCTTACTCGTAAGACTTTGCGGCTCATTGGCGATGACAATAACCATAATATCGTTGTTAGGAATCACTTCGAGGTTTTTCGCAGTTATATCGGTGGCTGTGGCCGGAGTATCCAACGTAACAAGTTTATTCACATTCAGCTTCACGTCGCCTGACGCGTTGCTGAACACAATAAACCGGATGGATTTTATTTCCTCCTGCCGTTCCACTTCCGATTTGTCCTCAAGTCCGATGCTAAGCTGCGCCCGGGTAACAGGGAGCAGTTCATCATCCATCGCATCCTTGCTGCATGAGAACAAAAGGGCTGTGAAGGCCATACAAACGATATATAGTATTTTTTCCCTCATTCTTATATTTCGATATCATGAAGCCAATAAACCCAGGGTCCTACAAGAAGACCGATTTGAAGGAATCCTCCTCCCGGCTTTTCTACTACGGAGAACATCAGGCTCCATTCGCTCTGCCTGTCAAGATACTCCTGAAAAGGAAGCACCGTACCGTCATGACGGTACTCCGGCCGAGCAATACTCAACAGTTTCATCAAATCATAGCTCCACACTTCTGTTCCTGTATCCGCATTTCTTATAATAAAACGGTAATCCCATCCCGTCCGGTTAAACAGACGCATAGTATTCATACGCGCTGACATTAGCACTTCAGAGGTGTCACCCGGTCCTGAATAATGAGATGCGTATGTAATCGGTCCCTGACCTGTAGGCTCGTTTTCCCAGGAATAGATGGCATTTTCAGGCGACTGGATTTCAAAAGAGTACTGATTCTCAGTTTCTTCTCGACCTTCATAATCCATCAATGCAATATTAAACCGGTTGGTGTTACGTACCATGTTTACCTGATAAACATTGTGACTGGTATTGGATGGCAAATGATTCACTTCCACAATTGCTCCGAAATAGAGGTGCGGAAACTCAAAATCCACGATATCCGATTCACGGTTCAGAGCTAAAGTGACTTGCTGATAAGTGGTCGACCGCAAAGCCATCCCGCTACCTCCATTTCCTAAAGCGCTAAATTTGTCGGACAGTCCGCCTACAGTCAGCACTTTATAGTTGCCAAAGTCCAGTTCGTCAGTCAACGGCATTCGGTTTCCACCAATCAGTTCAGTAGATTCCGCTCTTTTAGAGAGAACCAGTTTGTCATCACTATCAAAAACAAATACATCTACCGACTTAACCTGCGGATTGAACGCATCCGCATATTCCATATTGTAGTCGAATGTGAATTCCAGCCAAAGTTCGCACCGAGGCAAATCCTCACGTATACTATCGCACGAAGCGATGAACAACAGCGAGGTGACAATAAAGAATAGCGATTTGGTTTTTCCGAACATATCTTTTTTCTTTTATGAGGCAGTGCTTTGAGGACTGCCGTTTATATTGTCAGAGATCCTGCTTAATGATCTCCGGTTATTTCCATTTTAGGGGGCGCGCGGTTTGCACTCCATGCATTTCTGATGCGCCAAGATGTTTCCGTGCTGTTTTTAGAAAGCCTGTCACCGGCTTATTTTACTTTTCCCTACGGTTCATTTCCATATGGAATATCATTAAGAAAATACAGGGCAGGCAGTTTTGCACTGCCCTGCGCTTTTTCATAGAGAGTATATTAAATCTCAAAACCAGTCTGCCAGTATACCCACGGAGCTATTTCAATATCGAAAGCAAGGAATCCGGGCTTTTCATCAATTGGTTTTTCCGGATCCGGATCTTCTGGTCCACCGCCAGGATACCATGGAGTACCAGAACCATTCACCTTATTCAGAGTAAGGTTATACCAGTTGTTACGTACTACACCATATTTACCAAAGTACATATATTCATCATCAGTATTATCATGGCGAATCTCATAATAGTAATAGTTAAGACTCTTCTGATACCACTTAATACACTTGGCAATTTTCACAATCTCACCACCATCTGTGATATTATCAAGATGCGTATCTTGATCAAGATCTGCAAAAGCGGCAATTGAGGCACTTAATGCTGTATTTACCGCACCTAAGAAGTTATCGCAAACTTCCATAAGCAATGTTTCTACAGGATAGAAGAGCTTTGCATTCGCCAGTGCAGTGATCGGATCCTCCCCTGCCAATTCCAATTCATCAGCCTTAGCCTTAATCGTAGTACCAGCTGTAGAATACGCAAGCTGAAGATTTGCAAGAGTCGGATAGTTTATGCCACCGAAAGAGAACCAGTCATTTCCGAGTGTAAAATCTTTTGGAGCGTATTTCCCTTTTATTACTACACGGGTAGCTGCACCAAACTTCTGGTCGGCATCAGCCATTGTATTCTCAATACAATATTCAAAAACCGGAGTTAGAGTTTCACTTTTAGCTTTCCAGGTTACAAGGGGCGCACGATCCTTGACCTCGTTTAGAACAATTCCGGTTCTGTGACCTGGATCCGTAAAGTTCGGATCCGTAGTATAGAAACTATTCTCATAGAAAGCTGCAGTATGGGTCGCTTTGGTTTTAGATTTCTCTGCAAATGGATAGAAAGTGCTATTGTAATAATCGAGTGTCCAACCACCGAATTCGAATGTTGCTCCTTCAGGCAATACAGTCAGACCAGGTGATTTAACAGCTACTTCTACTTTTGCAGCAAGACGTTCAATTTTCAGCGTCGCTCTGTTCCCTACTTTTTCCGCTTCCTCTTTGGCTGCGGCTTCATCTTTAATGGTAGTACCATCAACAGAAATCACATTAGTTTCTACGTCAAGCAGACAGCCTTGGTTCCACTTGTCACCACTAACATCGTAGGAACCGGCATTGATCATCGTAAAACCCTTACCACTATCCGCAGGATCCGCAATCTCACCTACAAGTGTCTCAGGTTTGCTGCCAGCTGTTAGGCTTTTAACGATAGCCATGTTGATATCATTGTATAAAGCACCGGCAGTCAAAGCCCTTAATCTCGTCTCCAACAATGTACCCGGATTAACGACAACGAGCAAATACTTAGTACTGGCACTTACCAGAATCGCCTCTGTCGTACCTTGATTACCGCTAACTTGGGGCGACAAATCGCCTGATCCCAAAACAATAACAGGATTCTTTCTGGAATGGTGTACCAGTTTTTGGTCCTTGTCGAATGTAATGACGTAAAGAGAGTTGACATCACCTTCATGTCCGGTAGGATCTTTTTCCGTAGAAGTACCTGCAGCACGGGTACTTGCCTTCTGGGTAGGTAATGTAATCCGCAATGACATGTAAGCCACATCCAAATCAGCCCCCGTCCTCGTATCTTCTCCTTCCAGCTCATTTGTTGAGCAACTTGCCATTGCCCCAAGGGCCAGCAACGATACTAAAATTGATTTAATCTTTAGCATAATACAAAAATTTATTAGAAATTAATAGATATAATTATTCACTTTAATAGTAACCACTTTCCGGTTCTTATTTATTATTTGTTTATTTACTCTTTTTCCTGATCTCAATAGCATTAGCTTTCTTCTTAGCTAATTCTTCCAAGTTGCTTTTGGCTACATCCAGCCCCAACTCTTTGGCAATCTTTAAATGTTTCTCTGACAATTCATAATCCTCCTTCATTAATAGTAATACTCCCATTGCATTATTATACTCCGGTGAATAGTCTGCTGACTTCACCCTCTCTAAATAGCGTTTCGCAGAAACCAGATCATTGCGTGAAAGGGCTGCGGTAGCTGCATTCATATTGGCTATTTCACTCTCCGGATAGATACGGACAGCAGTTTCGAAGATATCGATAAACTCCTGCGAACCTTTCGGATACGTATTAGCCACCATAAACATCTCGTTCAAACTCAGATTCTGAGGACGTTTCTTTATCACTTCTTTCGCCTCTTCCAGATTGAAATTCCTAATATCATAACTCACTTTACAGATCGCGACACGCAGACTCGGGAAAATATGCTTCAACATAAACCGATATGGCACTCCACCATTTAACTTCATCAACTTGGTTTCCCTTCCTTTTTCAATCGGGATGCTGGCTATAATATCCAATACTTCTGCCTTGTCATCCATTTCAACGGTAGCAAGTGCCTTCACCAATCCTTCCCAGTTTTCACCTCCAAACTGGATATGATACTGGTTCTTCGGGAAATCATACTGCGTAGCCAGATAGTTACGCAATGCCATGGCACGGCCCTCAGACAAACGTTTATTCGCTTCCAGCGTTCCTTCAGGAGAAGCATAGCCAATAATATCCAAGCGCTTCACATTCACATTCGCATCATTCTTCAGATCGTCAATCATGGCACGTATCTTACCCAGTTCCTTGGGATTATTCATATATTCAGGACGAATATCCACTCTGTTCACCACAAAGTCCAGGAAACATTCAGCTTGTACATCACGACTCTTTATCTCTTCCACCATCGGTTCTACATAAGACAAATAGGGAGTCACTACATATGGCACCAGCATACGTTCAAGCGTAACCTTATCAAAAGCATATTCCACATTCATCAATGTGCTTTCACCACAACCACATTCGTCACGCTGCACGTTCAACCGGGCATCTGCCATCCAAGGTTCATAGGGTAACGCATATCTGTATTGCAGCACACCACTTTTTTTCTTATAATTCTTCTCTACCAGATAGGGAAGTCTATAACTATCCTTCTGCTTCCGGCTCATTACCGATAACTTGCGTTCATAGGCCAGATACTCATTCCGGCCTTTAATAGATATTCTCGGAAGATCGCGGGTGGTAGTAGACGAAATCAGCTGAGGAATAAAATCCACTCCACGTGCAGACTTCACTTTCACATCATCCATAATGACATCCAGATCTATATGGAGGAATTCACCCGATTGTTCCAACCGTACAGGTTCTATCCTGATAGTACCTTCGTATGAACGGTCCTGAGCCGATGCTCCGTTCACATTCAGGAATAAGAGAGCCAGTGCCAGTGCAATGAATTGCATATTTATTTTCATCATTCTCAATCTATTTAATCAGGTAAATAAGTGATAAGCTCGCTTTTGTAGGACCCAGATAATTTTTGCTGGTATCTTTCAGTTTGGTGCCACACGTTGCACAAGGATATTTATCATATAAAATACGTGCATATCCCAGTCCGATAGAAGCCTCAAGACTCCAACGCTTCTTTAATATCCATGAATGCCCGATTGAAAGCCCACCACCATAGAGACGTCCCTGATAGCGCATGTTCTGCATATTCTCGCTGATTAACGGCCAATCTGGCCATCCACCTACATTGAAGTCGGCATAGTGCGCATGCAACCCGATGAACGTACGGTTAAAGCTTTCGCAGAACCAGTATCGAAGCTCCGGCTGTATACCCCAATGTTTAAAGCGAACTTCATCAAATTGCCATGGATTATAGTTGACCGGGATATCCAGTGTCCACTTACGCGCCAAAGCAACTTCCAAACCAAGATTCATAGTAGTAGTGGCATCATAAAGCAGGTTACTTTTTACGGCAACCTTTTGAGCTTTACTTTCAACCGACAATAAACCCAATATGAATAGTATGCAGACTAGTATTTTCTTCATTTATTCCTTCTTTTTATTTTAAAACCATTCTATAAATCCAATTTCATGCCGTGAAACTTTGATGAAGCAGAGCATTCTTTAAAGAAACATTTTATATCTTTGCACTCTCCATCTATTCCATGCTTCGGCATCCCGACTTCATCCCCTTCAAACCTTGAATAACAAACCGAAAAAGGACAAAATCTCAGATTGCAAATATCGTGGAAATAAAGAAGACTGGAAATCGTATCAAGTTCTGTTATAGGCACTAAAAAAGAGGCCACACAACTAATAATGCTAGTATGCACAATAAGAATGACCAAAATAAGAAAAAAGAGAAAATATCAGTTTACATTTCCATTATCCGCATATTTTTATTTTATTTGTTTCAATATCCGAAACTTTCTAAAGAAATTAATCCAAACTATTTAATATAAGAAAGAGCAAGAAATAATCATTAAATACAATAAATACAAGATAGAATATACAACTTTACTATTCTCGCCCAGGCTATACACACTCCTCGCCACGATTAGAAAGGAAAAGGGAGGAAATTTCATAGAAGACAATTTTGTATTAATTACTACATTATATGCTTTATAGTCTTGCCTTTATTATAAAACAAATGAGTTGTCATCTTTTTCTTGCAGACTGAGCGATTATTCCCCCAGTAAACACTACCTTTGCTATTATTTACTTATAAACGAATACAATTATGAGTCCCGACTTTAACTACAGCGAGGTACCGGCCACCTTCCTCCACTGCCTCAACAAGCAGTGCAAACACTCCGCCAAATGTATGCGCTACCTGGTGACAGCCTATGTCCCGGACAACTACCCGGTAATCAGCACCGTAAATCCAAACTATTTTAGTTCGCACAAAGAATCCTGCCCGTACTTCATGGCGGATAAAAAGAAACGTTTCGCACTCGGCATCACCCACCTGTTGGATAATGTACCGCACAAAGAAGCCCTCGGCATCAAACGAGAACTTATGGCAGAGCTTAACCGAACCACCTATTACCGCTGTTACCGCAAGGAACGACTTCTTAAACCCAAAGAACAGGAATACATCCGTCAACTGTTTCTCAAAAGAGGAATAAAGGAAGAACCCGTATATGACGAATACGTGGAGCAATACGAGTGGTAAGCTTCTGGAAATAAGCCCAATGCTTTCTTCTCTCGGAAGGCGATACTAATCCGGTATCACCCCATTATGAAGAAATGTCCGTTTCACTTTACTGGCATTTTTGTTTCTCAGGCAAGGCACTCTTGTTTCTTAGGTAAGAAACTTTTGTTCCTCAAGGAAGAAACTTTTGTTCCTTAGGCAAGGCACTTTTGTTTCAACAGGAAGAAACTAAATGGAACAAATAGAGACCCGGCGAAGCGCCTATATCTCCCTGACTGACAACAATAAAGGGCGTAATCTTGCGACTACACCCTTCCTCTTGTCAACTTAATAACGTTATTACTTCAATTCAAAAGGAACGATCCCTTTGATATCCGCTGCCGAAGCGGCGATAACAGCTTCAAACTTACCCGGTTCGGCTACCCAGGCATGTTGGGCATCGTCAAAGTAGCTCAAAGCTTCTTTATCTATGGTGAAGGTTATTTCTTTCTCTTCGCCCGGAGCCAGTTTCACTTTCTTGAAACCTTTCAACTCTTTGACAGGACGGGGCAGAGAGGATTTCTTATCACTGATATACAATTGCACAACTTCCTGTCCTTCGCGGTCACCGGCATTCTTCACGGTTACGGTAAAACTGATCTGATCATCGGCAGACATCACTTTCTTATCAGCCGCAGGTTTGCCATAAGCAAACGTTGTGTAAGACAGCCCGTGTCCGAAGGGGAACAATGGTTTCACCTTCTTCTGCTTGTCCGCCCAACGATACCCCACAAAGATGCCTTCGTTGTATTTCATATCTACCACATCCTTACTTCTCTGACTGATATATTCGCCAACGCTATGAGCCGGAACATCTTCCAGACGGGCAGGAAAAGTGAAAGGCAGCTTGCCGGAAGGATTGGCATCCCCCATCAACACGGCAGCGATTGAGTTTCCGGCTTCCGATCCCAGGAACCAAGCTTGCAAAACAGAAGGAACTTCCGCAATCCAGGGCATAGCTACCGCATTGCCGGAAACATTGATGACTACAAGATTCTTGTTTGCCTTCGCCAAAGCTGAAATGACAGCATCCTGTCCGTACGGCAATTCCAAGCCAGCACGGTCGGTATCTTCGCAATCCTGATTGTTACTCTTGTTCAGTCCACCGATGAAGATCACATAGTCGGCATCCGCAGCCACCTTTACGGCTTCGGCAATCAGCTCCTCAGGCGTACGGTCATCCTGTAGATTCTGACCGGTTACCACACCATTATATTCGCCACGGGCATCGCCTACATATCCACGGGCATAAACAACTTCCGCCTTGTTTCCTACACGGTTCTTGATGCCATCCAACGGAGAAAGTTCGCGCTGCACCTTCAGGGAGGAGCTACCACCACCTACGGTCATCATTTTCACAGCATTCTCACCGATAACGGCAATCTTCTTCACTTTATTCAAGTCGATGGGCAATACGCCGCCTTTGTTTTGCAGCAGCACAATGCCTTCTTCACCAATGCGGCGGGCAGCCTCGTAATGCTCGGGAGAAAGGATAGAACCGAAAGGACGGTTCACATTCATTGTAGTGCGGAATGCCAGGCGCAGGATGCGACGTACTTTTTCGTCCAGTTCCTTCGTACCTACTTTGCCCGATTTGATACGCTCCAGATAAGGCATAGCCAGATAATAGTTATCATAAGCGTTGCTGCTGCCATTGGCAAGACCATCCGTCCAGCTTCCGAACTCCATATCAAGACCGTTTGTAATAGCCTGATCAGTATCGTGCGTGCCGCCCCAGTCGGAAACGACCACACCGTCGAAGCCCCATTCGCCTCTCAGAATATCGTTCAGCAGATATTGGTTGTGGCAGGCATGCTGACCTTTATACAGGTTATAAGCTCCCATGATAGACCACGCTTTACCTTCCTGAACGGCCGCCTTGAAAGCGGGCAGATAGATTTCATACAGGGCACGGTCGTCTACTATGACATTGGTGGTGTGGCGGTTGATTTCCTGATTGTTCAGCGCATAGTGCTTCACGCAGGCTGCCACCCCATTCTGTTGTACGCCCTGCACGTAAGGAACCACCATACGGGAAGCCAGGTACGGGTCTTCGCCCATGTACTCAAAGTTACGTCCGTTCAGCGGAGTACGATAAATATTAACACCGGGTCCCAGAAGAACGGTCTTGTTACGATAGCGTGCTTCTTCACCAATGCTTTTGCCATAAAGCATGGACATCTCGGGGTTCCATGTAGCCGCCAAACAGGTCAATGCCGGAAAAGCTACACAGGAGTCATTGGTCCATCCGGCCTGATTCCATTCATCCCAAAGAACTTCGGGACGGATTCCGTGAGGACCGTCCGTCATCCAAAATTCCGGAATACCCAGACGGGGCACACCCGGACTGCTGAATTTACTTTGTGCATGCAGCATGGCTACCTTTTCTTCCACGGTCAGCCGCTTCAACGCATCTTCTACTCTTACTTCCATAGGTTTGCTCGCATCCAGATATATAGGTTTCTGTTGCGCAAAGAGCGGAAGAGCAACAGCGAATGCGAAACCGAATAATACTTTCTTCATATAAATAAGTGGATAATGGGGTTAGTAGTTAGTTTCTTTTTGTACTGTTATGAACCAAACTCAACTACTGACTCACATGATTAAATATTTAACAATAACTTCTTACTTCATTCCCAACGATTGAATATACCCTTCCTGCACCACACAGTTTTTCAGCTTGCAAGCCTCGATGAAATCCATCATGGCTTTGCGAACCATTGCCTGGTCGGGACGAGCATCACGAACTTCTTTATAAGATGCGCGGGGAGCCTCGGAGAAGTAAACGATATTCGCCCAATTCTCCGGAGGAGTGATGCCGACGAAGCTGGAACCATCCATCTTCTTATATGGCCAGAAGGTATAGCCGATATTATTATCACGCATAGTCTGGCAGAATGCCGCTTGCCATTCATCCGTATTATGTCCTATTTCGCCCATATACATCGGCAGGTTCACTTTGTCACGGAAATCAATAATACTCTGGATAGCTTCTTTGGTAGGATCGCCTCCGTAGCGGTGGCAGGTGTACATTATCTTATCGTCGAACTTTGAATCCGTAAACGGCTTGAAGTTACCGTTCCATTGTGCACCACCCAACAGGATAATATGGTTGGTGTCCACCTCGCGGATAGCGGCTACTCCTTTCTTATAGATATCTTCCAGCTTACCGTTCAGTTCTTCCATATTCGGGAAGTACGGAGCAATAGGTTCGTTGAAAAGCTCATAACCCAGAATCACCGGTTCATTTTTATAACGCTCCGCAATCTTGCGCCAGATGTCACAATACAACTGCTGGCTGGTTTCACTTTCAAACAACCAGGGATAACCGTAACTGTCGTCAATGTTATCTCCCGTTTGTCCGCCCGGAGCATCGTGCATATCAAGAATCAGATAAAGATCGGCTTCACGACACCATTCCACCACACTGTCCACCCGGGCGAAACCATCCTGATTGGCAGTCAGCCCCATAAAGTCCTCATCTGTGAACAACTTATAGTGAAACGGCAGACGGATTGTATTCGCACCCGTATTCTTAATGAACTGAACATCTTCACGGGTGATGTAATTGTCCTTAAACGCTTTCCAGAACTCAGCGGTAAAGTCGGGTCCCACCAACTGACAGAACATCTCGTTGATGAAACGGGGGGAATTCGTCTTACTGAACTTGAACATATATCCTTCCGGATTCAGCCAATTACCCAGATTGGTACCCATGATAAAGAGTTTCGTACCGTCGGGTTTTATCAGATCTTGCCCTTGAATTGTTACAAATGCGGCAGGTTCCTGTGCTTTTTCTGCCTTTTCACCGCAACTCCCTAACATCAGAGAAGCTGCCAAGAGGGATGTACCCACTAAAATAGATTTCAACATGGTATTCTAAATATAAGATTATTTCTTCCAGCGATAGGATGCTACAGACTTGGCAGGCACCACACAATCCACACAGTTCTTTCCGTCCGTTACCGTCAGGCGAACTTCCTTCGTACCCTCATTCAACAGCACAAAAGCCACGGTTCCATCGGGATTTTCGAATGCAGAGTACATCAATCCCTTCTCTGCAACGCCTTTGCTTTCTATGCGGACAGCGCCCGGTTTCACTACGGTAGACAGATGTCCGATGATATAGTAATGGGAGTTGTAAGTCATTGTTTTATAGTCGTCACGACTGATATCCACGGCTCCGTAACAAGTCTTGCAGCCACCTTCACGCCAAGGCCCACGTTCATTGTCCAGCATCAGATTCCAGACTATGACACCTTTACACCAGTTGTTCACTGTGCCAAGGGCTACTTCACGCATATCTTCCATCAGACGTTTCTCCAGGTTACGACCATCATTCCACATGCCGATAGAAGTTTCGGTAAAGATCAGTTCCTTGTCAGGACGCTTCTGTCGGATATTGTTCAGTTCTTCGCGCCTGCCGCCATAATTGTGGTAAGCGGCTCCGGTCAAGAAAGCGGCGGCTACTTCATCATCATACATCTTAACGGGGTATTGTTGCTGATCGGCCATGTTATCGTAGTTGTAATTATGATCGAAAGCATAAATCTTCGTATCCAGTCCGGCAGCCTTGAAAGCAGGACCAAGAGCGTCACGCACAAAGGCCAGTTCTTCCTTCCAACCCATGAACAAAGATGCGGAATTTCCCCTATTCAACGGTTCATTCTGTGGAGTAACGGAATAAATATCAATACCTTCATTACGAAATGCCTCAATCCATTTCACGAAGTAAGTGGCATAATCCTGATAGTAATCCGGATTCAGTTGTCCGCTTGTCCAGGAATCGAAGGGTTTCTTTTCCTCCAGGTTATTCACCTTCATCCATTTGGGGCATGTCCACGGAGAGCCCAGTATCTTGATGGTGGGATTAATCGCCAGAATATCTTTTAAGATAGGTATCACGTATTCCTTCTCTTCCGTCTGTAAGGCAAAGTTTTCAATGCCTTTCGTATCGCAGCAGGTATATTCGCTCAGCGAGAAATCGGAACAGCCTATGGAAATGCGGATATAGCTGAAGCCTAGTCCGTCTTTATCCGAAAAAGTTTCGGTAAGAAACTTCGCACGGTCGGCAGGTGTCATTTGCATCAGATTGTAGCAGGTAGAACCGGTCACGGCAGCACCGAAACCGTCCATCTCCTGAAATTTCACCTTCGAATTCAGGGTGATTACGGATTCAAACGCAGGAGTTTTAGAGAGCTTCTGAGTAGTGTGATTAAAGCTTTGCTGACGGTCGGCAGTCGTGATGTACACATCTGCTTTCTTCTTTCCTGCCGCATTTTCGTCCAATGAAGCGGAAGTCTCGGCACAAGCTGTAATGGCAGCGAATAAACAGCATCCTAATAAAAGAGGTAGTTTCAAGTTCATGGTATGTTTTCCAAGGGTTAATTAATCTTCCCCAAAGGTAGGCAAGATAAAGACAGTATGCACCTCCGGTTTATCAAGATGTGGATAAGATGAAAGCATGCAGAATGATAACAGACTAAATAACAATACTATAAGTTTGCGGTGAGAAAGTAAAAAAGTGGATGAACAGGAAAGAAATGGCGTATGTTTAGCGTATCCTCATAACACACATTTCAAAATCATCCCGCGAGACGCACGCCTTATTTTTCACTTTAGCACGGTAATTATAGATTGTATTGACGGAATAACGAAGGAACTCGGCAATCTGCGAACTATCATCAATACCCAGACGGATCAAGGCAAAAATACGCAATTCTGTATTCAGCAGTTCGCCCTTGCGGAGAATGATCCGTTCTTCAGGCTGCAACAGCTGATTGAACTTTTCTACAAAGTCAGGGAAAAGATGGAGGAAGGCAGTATCGAAGTTCTCGTACAGTTCTTTCAGATCAGTGTCAAGCACATCTCTTGAACGCACCATCTTCAGCAGTTCTTCCGTTTGCCCGCCGGAAAGCTTCTTGTTGACCATGCGTCGGTAAGCATCCAAACGGTCGATATAGGTAGAACACAATTTCAGGAAACGGCCGATATATTCCTCCTTTATATGATTGGACATCTGCAACTGTTCATTGGCCTGTTCCAGATGACTGCGGGCTATGGAAAGATGCTTCATCTGCCGATATATCCAGATGACAGCCATAATCAGCAACAGGGACAGGATACTGATCATCCAAAGATAAAAGAGCAGACGGTCGTTCTGCTTCTCCTGCATAGCCTGATAAGTAAGATCTATGAGCGACAGAATACCTGCCGTCTGCAAGCTGCGGCTACGGGCATTGTAGTGGTTAGTTTCATCCCACGAGAAGCGAATGTAGCGGTAAGCACGTTCAATGTCTCCTTCTTCATAAAGCAGTTGTGCCAAGGTCCACAAGGAAGCATGATCAGTAATTGCCAGCCGGACATCTGTCAAAGCAGACAAAGCCAGATAATACTTTTCCTGCTGCCTGTCTCCCAAACTACGGTAAAGCTGGGAACGGTGGTAAGTGACCAACGCATATTCCGGGGTATCGGGACGTATGCCCGCCAAACGGCTATCATTCATCTTCAAAGCCTCCTCCAATTGACCGGAGCCGGCGGCTTTCATCTCTTTACGTTCCAGGTAGAGGGCGGTGGCAGGAGAAAGCACCTGCATCAGAGAGTCTCCATAAGCGACAGACAAACCGTAATAACGGCTGCGCCGGAAGGTATCCTGCGTATACGCTCCCAATTCATTGTATAAATGACGGTAACATTCATAATAATCAGGTAGCAAACGGGGAGAAAGCTTAGAGGGATTTATCTTTTCCAGATCTTCGGAAGCTTCTTTATACATACCTGCCGCTGACATCAGATGCGCCCTCCGGATACGGGTTTCATCTGCCGCATCCTGCTCACCTCGCTGTTGCGCCCAGCGCAGGTTACGGCTCAGATAGTAAAGGGCGGAGTCGCAGATGTACGCTTTGTATTCCTGATACATTTCCGCATTCAGCCGGAAGAATTCCCGGGTTTCTGAACCGACCTGTACCAATTGCTGCCTCAACGCCTCAATACGGGCTTCACGCACTGCCACATATTCTTCGTGCTTACCGATGGCTACGTCCAAAGCATCAGTCCAGCCATCCATTGCAGGAACATCGGCCGGAGCCGACATTCCGTGAATGCCAACTAAAGCCAGACCTAGAAATATCAGCAGTTTTATCTTCATAGGGGACAAATATAAAAAATTTGTTTCCTATATTTGCAGCATTAACCCCCAAATGTATTCTATAATGAAAAACTTAACACCTCAACGAGTGGCGGCGGTCGATGTATTCCGTGCGCTTACTATGTTCCTTATGCTCTTTGTGAATGATATCCCCGGTCTGAAAAACATCCCCCACTGGCTTAAACATGCCGAAATGAACGAAGACATGCTGGGTTTTTCCGACACAATCTTTCCCGCATTCCTCTTCTGTATGGGTATGTCCGTTTCCTTTGCTATCCAGAACCGCTATCGAAAGGGAGACACTACCTTGCAAGTGGTCGCTCATATTTTCTGGCGCACGGTGGCTCTGATTGCCATGGGACTGTTCTCACTCAACTCCGGCGGCATAGAGGGCGGCATCTCCCATCAATGGTTCTGCATACTGATGGTTATAGGTTTCTTTCTGGTCTGGGCGGTCTATCCCAAGGCCGAAGGTTCAAAAAAGTACCTATTCATCGCAATGAAGGTGCTCGGTGTGGCCCTGCTGGCATTCCTCGTATTATATAAAGACTTAAACGGAAAACCTTTCCATCAGGGTTGGTGGGGCATTCTGGGACTTATCGGTTGGACTTATGTCGTATGTGCCGGGATTTATCTGTTTACCCGCGAAAGTCTACGCAAGAATGTAATAGCATGGCTGGTAGTTATGCTGCTTGCAGTAATCAGTCATTCCAGTCTGATACCACAAGAATACGGTTTACGCGTCATACTGTTGCCTTTCATCCCCAGCGATTGGACGCTGCACGCATTCGGTATGTCGGGTGTACTCACTTCGTTGCTGATGCAGAAATATGCTGACCGGGAACATCCGCGTAAGTTTATCACAATTCTTTGTGTATTGGGTGTTGTCATGCTTATTGCTGCACTCTGCTCGCATCCTCACTGGATTATTTCCAAGATACAGGCTACCCCGAGTTGGTTGTTTTATTGCCTGGCTGCATTCTTCCCGCTGTTCGGCTTGTTCTATTGGCTGACGGATGTGAAAGGTAAAACGCCCTGGTTCGATATTATCAAACCTGCCGGAACAGCTACACTGACATGCTATATCCTTCCTTACGTATGGTATGCTGTGCAGCAATTGCTGGGTTTGCATTATCCAGAGCTATTGAACGCCGGTGCTCCGGGCTTATTAAGATCGCTTATATTCTCCCTCATCATTGTCCAATTGACCGGACTGTTGGTGAAGGTTAAGATAAAACTGAAAGTATAAAGGATTTCAGGTGCGGATTACGCGGACTATACGGATTCTCAAAGAATCGGAAAGGAATAATTTCCGTGTAATTCGCGTAATCCGCGCCTAAAAGAAAAACAAAAAGGATTATGTTGAAAATAGAAACCCCAAACAACGAAGACAAAGTACTGCTACATTCCTGTTGCGCACCTTGCTCTTCTGCTATTATCGAATGTCTGCTCGCCAACAACATTCGTCCCACCGTATTTTATTATAATCCCAACATCTATCCTCAGGCAGAATACGATATCCGAAAAGCTGAAGCTATCCGTTATGTAAAAGCCCTCGGACTTGATTTCATCGATGGAGATTACGACTATCAGCTTTGGCGCAGTTCCATGTCAGGGATGGAAGATGAACCTGAACGTGGGAGTCGTTGTCTGCAATGTTTTACTCTTCGCCTGTCGGAAACAGCCCGCTATGCCGCAGAGCATGGTTTCACGCTATTCACCACTACCCTTGCCTCTTCCCGCTGGAAAAGTCTCGACCAGATTAATCTGGCAGGTCGTCGCGCTGCCGCTCTCTATCCCGGCACCATCTTCTGGGAGCAAAACTGGCGGAAAGGAGGATTACAAGACCGCCGAAATCAACTTCTTAAAGAGCATGACTTCTACAATCAACAATATTGCGGTTGCGAGTTCAGTATGCGGAGGCTTGAAGAGAAAGAATAAAAACATCCGATCACAACTTATATTTCTCCATCAGTGACTTCACTGCATCTTTTTTAAAGTGATACTGAAAGAGCACGGGATTATCATCCTCAGATAAGGAATCGGCCAACTCTGATAAAGCCTTACTTCCCGCTGAATCCTCCTTCTTTTCACAAAAGAATTCTGCAGATAGATAACCTACGTGCTCGTCGGAACTCCCTCCCGTCAAAAGTGAGGAATAGAGGTTTAAGTCCGAATTATAGGTAGTGGAAATCAAGATTCCCTTTTCTCCATCCCAAACCAACGTTTTTCTGTTATCAATCAATGCAAACAAATAATCGGAAGAAGCCTCTAAAGCGGTTATGCCCGTGCCTATATTCCGCTGATTCATAATCTTTAGCAGTTCAAAAAAGTCCAGATCTTTGTGCTCATCCAGGAAAGCCTCATCAGGAATGGTAGCGGAGGTATCGACATGATAAACCGGGAAAGTCTTGCCATTCTCATATTGATAAAGTTCATTAGAAAACACAGATGCCAAGAAATACTTATTGTTGAAGGTCACCATTGGAAAGTACAAGAAAGGGTAAAAAGCATCTTTAGTTGTCAACGCCTTTGCATCCATTATCCTTTCCGAAACTAATGTATCTCCTTTCTCTCTGAAGACGCGATACTCACTATCCACATGAAAAAGATCATTAGGCAAAGGATAAAATGCTAAAAGTTCTCCTCCATCACACAACATTGCCGACTCTATATTGGCATCTTTATCCCCAAGGTAGCTCATAGATATGTAAGTGCCATCATACGCATATCGTAATATTCGCTTTTGTACATTGTTGATAATGCAGACTTGCTTATTCTTACGGTCCAAATAGAAATTATCCATATAGAGATATTCCCCGGGGGCATTTCCTTTATGACCGATTTCATTCAGGAAACGTCCGTCTTTACCAAAGACAAATAGCCCTTTAGTATCTTCGACAAAATAAAAATCACCATCCCTCTTAGTCCTTTGGAGTTCACCCAGCAAGCACTTCTCCGAAGTTTCTAAAGGAATATAACTAATGCTGTCCACTATATCGTATATATCCAATTCAATAGGGCGGTCTTTATTTATTATATTGATTGCCTCTAAACTATTCGGCAACGATTGCTGGCGGCAGGATGACATAAGAATTATGACTGTCACTATTAGGCTATATGATTTCCTATTTATGTTCAGCATTAGTTTCATATTAAAAAAAATCTAAATTAAGGTATATTATAAGTATAGATCACATCTTCCTGTTCTTGACAGACAGCAATACCGGAGGAATAGAAATACTGTCCGCAAAATTACAGTTTATACCTTAATAAATAATCTTCATAGTGTGCATTAGTCGCATATATATATCCATTTTCTTCATCAACTACAAAATAAAAAGGAATTATATCAAATGTATATTTGATTATCGGGTTCCCTTCATAATCATAGACCTCTAAAGTTCTGCCTAAGAAATTATCATCCTCCTTATGTCCAACATACAAAGCATAAAAATATTTCTTCCCCGCATAGACATTAAGATAGTGATAAGTTATATCTTCAATGTCATTAGCTATAATTTCGGGATAATGCTTACCATCATTAATTCTCTTTACCAACTTAAAATCTTTCACGGCATAGATATCTATTTGCTTTTTATAGATGTAAGGATAAACCACAAATGAATCATTTGCAGCAATAATTCCTCTATTAGAATAGAAATAAGACTCATTATCGTCATCTTTTTCCAGTTTTATTTTATCCAGTTCAGTTTGATTCTTCAAATCATATTTTGTAATGGCAAGTTGATTACTGCTATAATATATAAATAAAGAATCATTTATAATATTCATGAAATTATATTCATCATATTTACCCAATTCATACTCATCAATAAACAATAAGTTACCATCAGGAGCTAATGATATTTTTCTGATTGACGTAGGAGAATAACCTCTTATATATAAATAATCATTATCTAATGTATGGCAAAACATAGGAAACATTTGGATCTCATCCGGACCATTTCCTTTTATACCTGTGGCATTTTTAAATGTCAATGAAGGAGTCTCATATAGGAATAATGTTGTGTCAGATCGTGAACTTGAAATAATAAAATTGTCTCCTGATTTTGTGACGAAATCAGGAGAAAACATTTCGCTTACAGGAATCTTTTCTGCAAATACCTTTTTACTTTCGTGAAAAATGGTTCCATCTACACGAGGTTGAGAGCATGCACTTAGCATCCAAGCCATTAAGAACACACATGTTGAATTATATTTCATCTGAGTCTAAATTAAATAAGAGGTAACTACATTATATTTGCTGTATATACCGGTCCAGGCTATCCGTAGCAGATAAGGACAATTTATTCTTTATGCGCTGTTTGGTTTTCAATACCGACTGGGAAGTAATATTGAAAAGAGCTGCAACAGCCTTGTTACAGAGTCGGGCACGCACCAGATAACACAACTTTAATTCCTGAGGTCCTAAACAGTAATCAACCAACTCTTCCGACAGGCAGTTCCCATAAAACCAATCGATAACGGTAAACAGATTTTGCCATTCGGTATCATCCCTGACAATGCCATAAGACGGATGCTGATGAAGTCGCAACAACTGGCTCATGGCCAATAATAACGAAGATGAGCAATCTGCCAATACTGATGCTTCCTGATAGTTTTTCAGTTGTTTTGTCAGTTGCTTATTTCTGAACAATAAGCAAGCATTCCAATTATCACTGTAAGTTTCCATATACATCTCTTGTTTTTATAATATTTTCCTAATTACTTTTCCAGTTCCTTTGCTATTTCCTCTACCTCCCTGCGCATCTCCTCAATGGCCGTAGAATGAATTTTAGGCGCTTTCATCAGCACTATTCGTTTCATCTCCTCAAACTTCTCCCTATTCAGAAATTCCGGTTCGGCATATAGCTTCGCCAGCAAATAGTAAGGATAAATCCGCCCGGGCAAACGATGAACCGAAGCCAGAAGAAGTTCCTCTGCCCAATGGTAGCAACGCAGTGCCTGATAATTCTTGCCAATGACATTCAGTATCATTGGATCAGCGCAATATACCAGAGCCTTATCCAGATATTTATTAGACTCATTATAAAACCCCGCCTTATGAAGGCTATGCCCATATTCAAACAAGAATGTCCCTTTCTCTCTCAGTTGCGGATAGAGCTTATCATAAGCCGCATTTGCCGCTGCATAGGCTCCCGCATGATAAAGCATACGGGCATTCACCCAGTCCCGACAAGCATCCTTTTCCCGCTGCCACTTGCCATGAAAACCGCCTATCCATATAATAAGACAAGCAGATAAAACAACCGGTTTAGCTATTATATCTCCTATCCCACAAGCCAGCAACAAGCACACATAGGCCACAATGAAAGCAGGAAGATGCATAGGATAAGAAGAAAAAGAAAAAATAAGTAAAGCGATAATTGCGCCACATACACCGTAGCGTCTGAACTGTGTCCCCGCCCATAAACAGGCAAGAGTAATCACCATCAGCATTATACAGATAACAGGTCCCTGTGTCAGAATCAATTCCAGATATTCATTAAATGCATATTCCGGACTTCCGGCCACCCTTTCCTCCCACCCGGCATAATCTCTCTGGGAAAAATAAGCTTCCTGCGCCTCACCATAAGCAAAAGCGAATCCCTTATCACATCCCCAAGGATACTTGATTATAGCCTGACAGGTTATTTTCCATAAAAACAAACGTCCCAGAGCAGAGTCCGGCTTCAAGAAGAAAGCTCCGGCACCTCCCACTATCAACACAAAAAATATCCCTATCCCATAAGAGATATATCGTTTTTTGTACCTTCTCCATAGTATATTCCATTTACGCCTATCCCGATGCATGTATATCACCCATACACAACCTATCACGGCAGCCACCCAGGCCGAACGGCTCATTGTAGCCGGTAATACGCAAAGAATCAGTACTCCCACTACTCCCGCCGCCACTTTCTCCAACTTTAAAGAAGCGCTCATCCACTTCCATGCTCCGAATTGCATATAATGATGCAGGCAGACAGGTAGTACCATTGCCAGATATCCGGCATACGGACCGGGATTAAAAAAAGAACCGGTAAGTGCATAACGAAAATGACCGGAAGCAGAAAAGCCATACAACTGACGTAGTCCCCAAACGGCTTCAATTCCTCCAAGAAGTATCAGACTCCATGATACACAAGCGGAAAAACACGAAAAGGATAACATCTTCTTCCTAGAAGAACCATCGAAAAGCTGAAGCAGACAGGCTGCAACAATACAACCGGCCGAAAACAATACAGCCTTTCCAAACCAAACCCACTGCCCGATAGTTTCTCCGGCAAGAAGTTCAGGTGTTATTACGCAGACCAGGCTCAACAGAGAACAAACAACAAGAAAGTGCAATAATGCAATAGCCGTATCTTTCATTGTATATATCCCTAGCTTTATCATTCTATTCTCTTCCATATTCTATCCCACCTTATTTTGTCTGTCTCCCTATCTACCGACTTCCATATTCTGACAGCTTTACCTACAATAAAAGGTTCGGGCAGCAAGCCCCAATAACGGGAGTCTTGAGAATTACAAGAATTATCCCCAGCCATAAAATAATAATTTTCCCTAAAACGGTATTTCCGTACCAAACTATCGCCAATATAAATATGTCCACTTTCATCTATACGCAATGGCTGCTTCTGCTCCCAAGTTATCAACTGGTGGTAGAGCATCCATGACAAGCTATCCATCAATACCACATCTCCCTTAGCCGGTACTGGCAATGGGCCAAATTCTTTCATCGTCCAACCCAATACTGGATCCCAAGGAAAAGAAGATGGTGCAGTCACCGTATCACCATAAAAAAAGAAAGAGAGATCTTTTCGTACGACAATATTCTTTAATTCATTATCAAATCCTTTCACTTTGTAATGCCCATCCCGTATCTCTACAGTATCACCGGGCAAGGCTATGCAACGTTTGACATAATATAACATCACATCAAAATTAATACTATCCCAACTGACAGGATAAGGAAAATTGAAGACTAACACGTCATTATGTCTGTAATTCCTCCACCCCGGCATACGATGAATGGTAAACTCTTCACCGTTCAAAACCGCTGCTACATCAAACAATCTTGCTCCTTTAGAACATTTATCCACCAGAATACAATCTCCGGGTAATAGAGTCGGAACCATAGAATCTGTAGGTATCTTAAAAGAGGTCACGGCAAACACTTGCAATATAAAATATACAATAACAAGTAAGCAAATGAGCAAAAAGAGGTTAATCAAGTTGTTCAGCCATTTTAATATTTTTTGCCGTTTCTCCATAACAGAAATTACTACTTTGCATCTCCACTGATGCTCAAGATTATCGGTGAAGATTCTGCATTACAATATACTGTTATTTTTTTATTGAAATATTCAGGTTGCTCTGCCTCATAAATCACTTCTATTTTAGTTTCTTTACCCGATAGTATGGGCTTTTGTGAATAAAAAGCAGAGGTACAACCACACGAAGTACTTACATTTTCTATAACCAGAGGATTTCCACCTGTGTTCTTCAGCGTGAAAATTGCTTTCTGTTTCGTTTGCCAGTCAAAGTTGCCTAAAAAAACAGTACTTCTAGCTATACTCACCTCTGTTGTAATGCTTCTTCTATCAACATTCTTTTGTTTCTTTTCCTCACCCTGAATGATTTGCATATACAATTCTCCCAATTTAAGATTATGAATAGGATTCCCAATCACCACCACTTTATTGTCCTTATCCAGCAAAAATGTCTGAAATGACATATCGGATGGAAAATGATTCAAACGATTAAACGCATCATCCTCGTCAATACAAACAGGATGGTTAAAATAACTATTTTCTAATAAAGCAATCAACTCCTCCCTGTTTTTAGGATGCATAAAAAACAAGACCGGAATTTCTTCTCCATTGCCAGAATACAACATAGAAATAAATTTCTTCCACATCTGAGGTTGTAACTTACAACTTGTACATCCGGCAGAATCCATATAACAGACAATTGAATACTCAGAATGTTTCGCAGGATACCCAACGGTATCTTTACCATATACCGTGAAATATATATCTGCTGGAAACAATATCTCTTTTCCGCTCCATTCGGATATCAGACAGGTTATTCCTTTCTCCCTTTTTGTACCTATACAGAAAAAAAATAAAATACAAGTCATGATTGAGAAAACAATCAATGACAAGATTCTCATATTACTTTTCATCTCTTGCCAACTCATACTATAAGGAGAATTTCAAGAAACCATCCTCAAACACCTCGTCATTATAGCCATATATCGCTCTGTTCTGCTCATCTATGGTAAAGGTAGTAAGCATAACATCCAATTCATATTTCGCAATGGAACCACCTGAATAGTCAAAAACTTCTATACTACATCCATTCTTGACACCCCATTTTCCCGGACACCACACATAAAAATAATCTTTGCCAGCATATATACCGTAATTTCTATATACCGTATTCTCTGAATCATATAAAACAATGTGTGGAGCGATCTCATCGCCAACTAACCTTTTTTTAAGTTTCATATCATCCATGTCATAGATGTCAATCTGCTTCTTATAATGATAGGCATAAACTATCAGAGAATCGTTCGCTACCATATACCCCGCATTCTCACAGAAAAAAGGCTCATTATGTTCGTCCTTCTTAAACTTGATTTCCCCAATCATCTGCTGGTTATTCAGATTTATTTTTTTTATGGCGAGCTGAGTTACTTCTTTCATTACTAATATAGAGTCTCTCACAACATGTACGTCATTGTAAGTATCGCCAGACATCGGTAAGTCATATTTTCTCTCAAAAGAGAGTTGACCTGCATTGTCCAAAGTGAAGCTTTTGACGGAAAACATTGTGTATCCCCAAATATACACTTTATCCGCCGGTGTGTTACAAAATATAGGAAAAATCTGGAATTCGTCTTCCGCTTGCCCTTTGGAACCACCTTTATAAACACACTTAAAATCAGGCAACGAATATTGGTGTATCAAATTTTCATTGCTCCGTACATCACTTGCAAATAGATAATTCCCCTTACACATCATTTTACTGAGACTAAAGACCTCGTTCACCTTTACTTTCTCTGCAAAAAGTGATTTCTCAACAGGAAATGCTTCTACCATTTGTAAAGGTTCAGACTTCTGCCCTGCACATGCTACAAATAGCAAACCGATTAATAAATATATAAATTTGTTCATATAGGACGTAGATATATTTTCCACTGAAGGGAAAAACTATTTAATAATTTACAAAATGCTAAAGGTCTTACAATTTTAAATTTCAATGATAAGACCTTTACCTTTTTACAATCACACAGTATTTCATACTGAAAACTAGAAGGAATAGCTGTGACTACCAGAACAATGTGCAAACAGAATTTCCCCATTTGCTAGTAGATTCAACAACAATAGCACAAGCACCGCAATATCTCACATACTCTCTTTGTCCATTCGGATAAACTGAAACATACGAGTAGCATGGTATCCAAAAATCACTAGTATTTTCTGCACTAGCCAAAATTTCCGTATTAACCAAATTCAATCCTGATAATGGTACGTTAGACTTTTGCGCAGTATATACACTATATCCGGTAATAGAGACCGTGATCAAAGCTATCACAACATACACAATTTTATTTTTCATTGGAATTATTATTGTTTAAGTCCATATATTTTACACTATAAACTCCAAAAGAGATAGCATCATTTATATATATCGCGTGCAAAAACTACTATTTGATGCAATAGTACATTGAATACTGAGACCACAAGCTCCACAATAGTTTACATATTGTATCTCTCCATATCCATCCCCTATAAATTGGTAACATGGCAATGAAATACCCCAAGAGAATTCTGCATTGGCAAGCATTTCCATATTAGTCAGGCTTAATCCTGACAATATTCCTTCGGACTTTTGCGCAGTATATACGCCATATCCGGTAACAAACACCGTGATTAAAATTATCACAACATACGTAATTTTCTTTTTCATTACAATATTTTTTTGATATTTCTATATTTTTTTTGATTGCATCTATCCTTTCAGCAACCGAAACCCAATAGGTTTCAAAGTCGGGAACTTTTTAGGTTCTCAATTAATCAATACATTTATCACGCATCCTTTCTTTCAATAGATTATAAAATAAATAATATATAAAATCTCGCTCAAGTACTCACTATCTGTTATTCTTTTATTCATTGTATTATATTTCCAGATCAGTTAATATGGAACTTTGTTATTGGTTCATCCTGATTCACATCCACAGTTATCATTATACCTTTCTGTTCATCTAACCAAACACTATGGACGTAATGCTCCAACAGAAGTTTCCGAAGTGGCATACCCTCCAGACTAAACACATATACATACCATCCTCCATCCGTCATATCCCCTCTCTGTGTCGCTTCTGCAATCTCCTTGAATGTACGTCCCTGAAACACCGCATAGATAGCACTATCCGTCACCTGCACATCACAAAACCCCATAATTCCCGTAGGAATACCATAGCCTTCCGCAACTTTGAACTTCGGCTCGCCATGCGGACCAATACGAACCACATGTGTACTATCTTTCAAATTATAAATTTCAAGCACTTCTCCCAATTGGGTGACAGCCGCCAGAACTCCATTCCGAGGATTATAATCAATGAAACTACGCCATGCCTGTGCCAAAGCAGGACGAGCCTGCATCAAAGCCTCTTCATTGGCAGAAGGAATCTCTCCCATCTTGCGCAGTAGCTTACCCTTTCGGTTTACCCAGCAAAAACGACTTTCTCCTGAATAATCAGGAACGATAAAAGTAGAATCATCATATACCACAAAGTCTAATGCCCGGAGAATCTCTTTATCCAGACTCACCACTTCCTCACGAAGGAGTGAGTCGCCGGATAAAGACAAACCATACCTGGTTAATTGCGATTTATTTGCATCTAACGTCCACAATGAATTTCCATCCCAACGGAGATTCTCGGCAGAAAGCATATCCTCCGGTGAATCTCCGCGCCTGCCCAAAGAAGCTATATATGAGAAATCAGGATAATGAAAAAGCTGAATGAAGTGCTCCGAAGCATGCAAATCCAGTATAGCTACGGTATCACCCTGTACCCGAATCCGATAAGGGAAACGAAATATGGCAGTATCTAATGGTACAGTTTGTCCCGATAACTGTTCCGTAACCGGAAAGTCATTATAAGGAATTCCTTTCTCAGGCGCAGAGGCACATGCCGAGACAAGAAGCACTATTAGCAATATGTCAGTACAAGTCTTCAAGGCTATAACCGGTTGCCACAATTTTAACTTTCTCATGATTTATCGGACAATCAACTGTCCCAGAACCTACACAATGCATAGGAACATGACTTTCTCCTCCCGCCAGTGCTTCTATGTTTTCCATTAATAAAGCACTTTCAATCTTTTCATCATGAAAAGAACCATAGCAGACAATCGTCATAACCAGAAGTGACATACCTGCAAGCAAAACTTTCTTTTTCATATTTTTCATTTAAATGATAATCTCTATTCTAATTTTATTTCTTGTCCTCAATTTATATCAATATAACTCAATTCTCTTCTTACCTTATTTCTAATTTGCATCACTTGCATTGAGTTTACCTTAACAGGTTTATCCATAATCGATCTACCCACTGATAACATTCCATTGGCGTTTCCTGCTTCCTTATAAAGTTCATACAAATAATAAAGAGGAACAAATCTGCACGGACACATTAAAGAAGCCTTTCGGTAATGAATCTCAGCCATATCATAATCTTTCATTTTACTATATATATTTCCTAATAATAGCTCCAAATCATAATCTGCCCAGTACCTATTGCAAAACAAAGCTAACTTTAAACTTTCATTCAAACGATTTAATTCGAAAAGCGCAACTGAATAGTTGTATAAAAAATAGGGGTTATTGCCCATGACCGGCATTAACTTATAGTATATTACCAAATTCTCATTAGCCGTACTATAAGCTATTTTTCCCCATTGATATTCCGCATTGATACGCTGGTATAACTTAATTCCTCCCCAAGAGCAAGCTGCAATTGCAAACACATACAATATATTCCTATGATTTTTCTGAATATTTAAAACAATATTTCCTCTCATTAACACAAAAATATCTAAGCATACAATTATCCACACAAAAGGATACGTAAATGGATAAGAAAACATAGAAAAAATGCCTATAGACAATAAAGAATACAATGCAATTCGCTTCTCATACTTTGGATCTTTACAATAACAAAAAATAAGGAGTGAAATTCCCAAAATCAAGATTATCATTCCTAAGTAGCCAAATTTTATCACTATATTCAAATACTCATTAAAAGGAGACGATACATTATCAGCAAGCTTCATATAGCCACTATTTGGTTTTTCCATGAAAAAGTTCGCCTGATAATCCATATAATGAGCCTTAAAGCCATTTATTCCATATCCACAAAAAGGCAAATCTTTCACCATTTCTAACGAGCATCGCCAAATTAGTAAACGCCCATCCGCTGAATCTTTCTTAAGAAAATACCCTCCACCCAAAAGAACAAGGATGAGGCATACAGAAATAAGAATTTTACTTTTCAACTTGAAGGGAATGTATGGATACAACCAAATAGCAAGAACAATTGCAATAGTAAGAACTCCAGATCTGGAACCAGATACAACTATAGCCAAAACAACAGCCAAAAGCAATAAATACAAAATAGTCTTTTGCTTTTTTTCCCTTACCTCCTTCAAGCACAAAAATATAAATGGTAATCCAGCGCATAAACAGGCTGCGAAACCAGCCGGGTTATCAAAGCTACCAACAACTTGATAACGTCCCACTGAAGATATCAGTTTGAGCCACTGCAATATACCATATAATGCCTGAATTGAACAAATAACACTAATGAAGCAACCAAATATAAAGGTATCTATTTTCGATAATTTATTAAAGATGCCTTTTGATAGTAGTACCAGAACACCTATCAACAAAACAAAAACAGTAAAATACCATTTGGGTATAATGTGAGTATCTGTCATACACCGTGAATAAGAAAACGCACTCACAATACACAACAAAAAGAAGACTATATTCTCAACTCTAAATACCCTTTTCATCATTGCTTACCCATAACAATTTAAGGCTCTGCCAAACTATACTTTTTAATATAAATCTCTTGCAACTTTCTCTCTTTGGACTATTTCTGGAGATTCTCCTTTAATAGCTTTTGAGAGTAAGCTGTGAGAGATTTTATTTTCTCGCGTCTCTTTTGAATACAGTGGAATCATTTCCTGCACAAGTAATAATAGGCATTGAATCAACTAATGATTTCATAATGTCGCAATCTTGAGGTTTGAATGAACAGATTAACTATCTTAGAATTATAAGTGGTTTTATTTTTCTAACACTCTATTTCTCAAGAAGATTAAATAATAAAACAATTAACTAAATAATAACATTTTAACAAACGAAAAGAGGAAGATATCCAACTACTAATTCGCATTAAAAATAAATATTGCTCCAAACGACTTTATTAGCTTTATCATTAGAACATAATTATTGAAAGACCAACACCCAATATTACAAGTGCAAATCAATATTTATCACTTATACCTATCTCTGTAAAGAATATCATAATCAGCCTGGATTACTCTTTCCTTATCATACACCCAATTCCCTTTCCTATACCATATTCTTTTACATAGCTTATTAAGGTACTCTTGTTCATGCTGCTTACCCTCTTCCGTAAAAAAGAATTTAAAAAGCAAAACAGGTCGATCTTTTTTGTAAACATATACACTAGTACAGTAATTATACATTTCTTTATAGGGGTTCTTTATAGGTAATTGTGCTATGAAAACAGTATCAGCATTAAAGTATTGTCGGGCGTCATCAACCCATATAGTTACATATTTCTCAAAATCAACTTCCACCTGCTGAGACTGCTTGCCAACATCTCCCACCCAACCCAGTGTTGCATTTATTTCATACGCCAATTGTTCCCGTACAGGAGGTCTGAGGGTGGACCATAAACCTATTGTAGGATACATAATGAGACAATCTCCACTCTTAGACCGAAATACCGGATCATACATAAATCCAACACCACAATTCATTCCTCCGGGCCACCAATTCACCGATGTTCTCAAATCAATGAAACCTCTTGGCTTCTTGCACACAACATCATAAACCTCTAAAGCATATTTTTGAAAAGTTTTATAAGATACATGTTGTGCAGAAATTTGCATAAATGCCAACATGAAAAGGCAAAGAAACAATACTCTTTTATTACTCATACTTACCATCTCCTTATTTCAACCCACAAACTTGATACAAAAAACGAAGTTGAGTGACAGGTTGCACAAATGAATACCCATTTTGATCATCATATCCTACATAATAGCCGTTATTAACAGCCTGCAAGGTAAAAGCATGAGCTCCGCCATCAGAAGTACTCATAACTGCTATTATATTATCATAATACATATTTGTATTAACAGGGATCATTATTTTCCCTCCATAGAAATAATGATCTAATACTGACTCAAAGGCATAATCTGGTACTCCATCACATCCAAATTGATTTTCAATCCAAGTAGAAACAGATTCAAGACTAACATTTCTTCCATATTTATAAAGCATTGATACAACTGCACATGCAACACAATCTGAACGACTATTACTCCCCCCTCCTTCTTCATAATATCTAGTTCTCGGTAACGATAAATCTATTTCAGAACTGTCAATCATTTCATTTGATTTTTCCAATGATTTTTTAAAATAGAGGAACAGTTCTTCTGAAATATGAATTTCTGCTCCTGAAGTTTGTTCTATATAAAAATAATCATCTTTAATCCCTATTTCAAGCCTCTGAAAAGCTTCTCTCAAAATCTTCATTTCAGTTTTTGATAAAGCTGAATAATCCGAATTTTCACCTAAAGATAAAAACGATAAATCGTTGTTTCTTTCATTTAACTCTTCTTGTTGACAGCCCACAAACGGAAAAAGAGAGAACAAAATCAAAAGAATCACGACATTTATTTTATTTAGCTTCTTATTTTTCATGAATTTTCTTATTTTAGTATTTCAAATTAAGGCAAACTGCATTTCCGTATTGTAGGATTTAAATGTCATTTTAATCTTAGATATGCCTTCTATCTTTCCTACGATCTCCATTGCTTACATAATAGATATATTTATATTATTAATTTAATTTCCTGTTCTCTATAAAGCCCAGACCAATGCTTCAATATTTTCCATTAGCAAAGCACTTTCAATCTTTTCCTCATGAAAAGAGTCATAGCAGACCATCGTCATAACCAGAAGTGACATACCTGCAAGCAAAACTTTCTTTTTCATATTTTTCATTTAACCAATAATTCCATTTGATTCCTCACAAAGGTAGCAGGCCAAAGAGCATAAAAACAAATATAGCGTCTGACAAAACCTGTCAGACATTCAATTTGATGAAATTGATAGGTTTTGTAAGATTATGTTAGATTTTCACTAATTCTGCAAAACATCATCCAACGGCGTCTTTTCTTCGATGGAATGGGCTATTTTCAACTGATACTTCGAATTTCCGCTGACAATTGAAATTTGCGCTGACATTTCAGCCAAAGAAGAGCGAAGCCGTCCTACAACAGTATGTACCCGTTCAGAACGTCCACTGCCATCCGGCCATAGCAGCAGGCAAATATCCGATATAGACATACAATGTCCGTCAGCCTCTAAAAGCCCAAGCAATAAAGCGGAAACCTGTGGCAATAAACTCTTTATCTGATTTCCCTTCTTCAATAGTCTATCTGTCGAATCAAACAAAACATCATCTCCCAGTTGATAGATACGCGACACAGTTTCTTTCAAGACAACCACCGACTCTTCTTCCTCAGCAGCTACGCTTCCGAAATTATCATGTCCGCAAGCATCAACAGAACGTCTGTTATAAACAGTCCAAATCCAGAAGAAAAACACAACGGACAACAAAAGAAAGAAGATTTCCATCCAGTCCCATAAAGTCATACTACGCCAATAACTAAAAGGCGACGCAAAAGCCGTCACCTCGACTTCACAGCGATAGCCTATGTAATAAGAGAACAAGCTATCTGATAGAGGCAGATAGCGAGTATCTTTTGCATAAGTCATAGATATATTCTCCGATAAATCTGTGACTGAAACACGTATATTGCCAGTACTAGAGATACCGTTTTTAACCAAAAGTCTATCCCACAACATATTCAAAGAATCTGCCGCTAAAGGTTGTTCTTCCAATATAACACTGTCGAAAAGTCTCTCTGTAGGATTCTCCGCTATATTATTATAATGCTTATAGGCAGGTACAATATATTCTTTAGGGCCTTCTCCTACATCCATTGTAACTATCTTCGGGCTATCATCTTTAAAATCTCTTCTGCTATAGGAATGTGATACTATATACACATCTTCTTTTCCACGTTTCTCCATACTATCTTCCAATACGCCGACAAGGGAAGTACGCATTTGCTCATTCCAGCTCCGCTCCTTCGTCAGATATCCATAAATAATATCTATTGATAAACACAAAGTTGCTGTCAATGATACTATCAGCAGAACTCTACCAAAAGCGTTTTTTCTATTCATAATCCAATTCTATTTTATGACTTATCATTATCTGCTACTACCAAAACACCTGTTCCCCATCCACATACTCAAAGATCCGTTCATCTACCCCACCCGAATGATTTTTCAGATAAAGTAACGCCCCTTTAGGAACATTATAAACCAGTGAATCGGAATTAGCCACCGTAGTTCCCGCAGAAATCCAGCCTCCCTTTCCGGCATAGAAAAGCTCGTACTTATCGCCTTGGCGAATAAAATTAACGCGATTTCGCGGAGTAAAGACTATCTTACCAACCGAAACAGATTTTCCCAAATCAATTCCTGCCCAACCGCCATCCGGCTGGTTATAATCAAAAGAAGTGTATGGGTCACCATCAAAGGCACTCATATACCAATGCCCTTTATCGCCCCCGAAACTTCCCGGTGTACCTATCACCCTTCCTTGCAACGGAACCATATCATTCGGATCCCTGTAAAACCCGACTTCCGAAACGTTGCAGTAGCTACCCGCAGGTCCGTAGTAGCGCAAATAGCGATACTCTTTCGGATTACTGACATAAACCACATTCTGAAGCCGTACGGGCTTCTCTTCAATCACAAACAAAGTATCTCTTGTCCGGAATCCCGCATCATTGCTGCCTTCGAATACCCCGCCCACCATACGGTCGATGAATGGTTCAATAAACAGGTTGAACTTATGAAGAATCGTAACCCGTTCCTCCCCCTCTCCGTTACCAAAATATCGGAAATAACTCAATTCCTTATGAGCCCAAAAAGGAACAGTCATGGGCACCAACTGTTTATCACGGTAAGAGGACAGGCAAAAAACAGCGTTTCCATCGACATTTTCAAAACTTACCTGTCCATTCCTATACTTACTGACGGCTACCGGAACCCACTCCATGTGTGAAGGAAGACATAAATAGATAAGCTCATCCCGCTCCGGCCGGATAAGAAAGCGTGACTCAGGGATGCAGATCGTCTGTTCGCAATCAGAATAAATATCTGTTACATCCAGCATCAACGGATAGCGGAAAGTAGGATGTATTTTCTCCGGCGGTTGGCTCATCATTTTCATCATGTCCCGGTTGATACTGAACATCCGGCGATAAACCTTTCCCCGGGGTGCGTCGTAAGTGTGCGATTGGATAAGAGGACCGGGATAGAGAAGCGAGCAGAAGAAAGCGTCGCAATGATCATCCGGTACAAAGTTCCAGTAATGGGGCACATTGTTATCACCACGCATCAGCATTTCATCACAACCACTCGGAATGCCCAGAGAGCGACAGATGTAAGTAAACGCATCCGCCAAATCTTCACAGTTGCCGGACAGCCAGTCCGCAATTTCCGGCCCTGCGCTATGTTTGGCATAAGAATAAGAAACAAAACGGGGAGAACGTTTCTTCAAAGAATCCAGCAGTACATCCGCCACAATCCAGGGGAAAACACTCTCGGGTTTAAGACGAATGCTGTCCAACAGAGAATTATATTTATCGTAAAGCCGTTCGCGCCATTCCACCGGACATTCATCCCCCACGCGATAAGGAAGCACATACTCACAAAAGTTCTCAAAAGAAACCTTCTTGCCCCAAGGCTGCTCACGCCAGACCTTGAATGCCCAGTCTATATTGTGAACCAAATAGACGGAATCCACCTCCCGAATATCATACTTCAACTCTGTCCTACCAAATTGTTCGTTCATTCTCCCACGGTTCAGGGAATCCGCAATCACTTCGGGCGACAAAGCCGTTTCATGAAGCATCTTGAAAAATTGTTTTTCATAATTCACCTCTTCGCCCGTATAGTAGTAATGATAGGGCATATTCTCGATCAGGAAACAGGCGGCCTTATACTTCAGCGAATCCACAGCATAGTGATTTAACACCTTTTCCAACTCCGCGCGATTATCACCTGCCTGTATCAGTGCCGTCTCTAAATTCGTCTTGCCGCCACAAGCCATTACTGCGATGGAAAGGGCTATTATTGAAAGAATCTTCTTCATTGTCATCTTCTTTTTTGTGTTTTTATTCTCATTACCGAATAAGAGAAAGGAAGGAATTCGTAATCAAACAACTCTCCAAACTCCCGGAATTCACTCTCACGCGGATAAATACGTTTAGGCTCCTCTGCCGTATTCTCGTCCATGCCGGTAGCGGCCGCCAATGTAAGCACATGTCCTTTCGTCTCAACCCGTGCGCCTCCCACAAGATGGAACCTTACTTTATAAGGAGCATTTGCCGCATTAACCACCTTTACCACTATCTCTCCCGCCTCTCCATCGTATCCGGCAGCATAAAACTGCCGGGGCATGACCGGCTTATAACCGACCACCAATCTCCCATTCACATAAAACTCCACACCCTTGGACGTACTCACCAATTTCACATCATACCAACGACTATTCTTCAGATGCCAAGGCAATATCTTGGTCACTACCTCACCCTTCATATCTTCGATATTAATGAAGCGGTTACCCCATCTTCCCACATTGACACAATATCCCTTTTTCCCGTTCACCGATACACCATAATAGAGAAAAAAGCCCTCATTGCCTTTTGTGCGCCGTGCCTTGAACGTAAGTACATATTCATTCCCGATGAAATCGGGCAAAACGGCTCTGGTACGCAGTTGTCTGGAAGTCTGCATCAGAATGCCATCCCGCACTTTCCACTCCCCGCTATCGGCTCGGCAACAGGACACATCATAATGAATGTTTTTTCCATCCGCCTCTATCCGAATATCTTTAAACTCTACCTCCGTATCCCATGAACCAAATCCTATCATGCCTTTTTCCATTTTGACAGGTGCTGGAGCACTTTGCGTTTTACTGATTTCTACGATGTAGGTCGGGGTATTCTCTATAGACATGGCTCGTGCATAGTCGGCGCTGAGTCTACTCTCATTATCATCCTTTACAATTAATGAGTCGAAGTCTATGCGAACCAGATCCCCGTTCCGCTCCATCCCCATGTGCCAAGCTACTTCAGCCAGCGTAGCCAGCATATTACCGCTATCTACTTTACATACGTAGCCATGCGCATGGAGCAGAAATTTCCCGCGTGGTTCTTTGTCAAACATCGCAGAATTAGCAAAGAAGAACTCCGGACTTCTACGATAACAGGTGTCAGTCACATTCTCAACAGGAGTCGTTTCTATCGACATATTCTGATAAATATTTATATAAACTTCATCATCAACAGGAGGCGGACAACAAGAACTGAACAGGATAGCTGATAAAATAAAAGTATTCCATACATGACTGTGCATTTTTCTTAATAGTATCATAATATAGGTTTTAAAGGTTTTGCCATTTTACTACTGCAAAGTAAGCTACTTTCATATAAACCCAAGGTCTACATTCAAACCAACAAGGGGATAAAAACGTGTCACGCCTGTTTTAAACAGCCTTTTTCTTCTTTCTCTGACGTTATGTTGCAACATTCCGACAAGGCGAAGAGATTTCATCAATGCTCATAAGCCCTATCTAAACCATATCCGGGATGCACTTGCTCCGTACCATCTCCACTCACAGGTACCTCTGACCGAAGAAAGTACGGCCTTGGTACGGAGCAAGTGCATTCCGGGTGTAACGGAGACAGGTCATAATACAATGAAGAAGATCAAAGAGTTATCTACGCAAAATGACGCAAATGAACGCAAAAATCACA